>JACCEA012037464.1_pt1 | contig 20123 bp, 30 predicted proteins | sample 7449851 | NCBI WGS metagenome assembly JACCEA01 (sample SAMN15323453, study PRJNA562643) | freshwater metagenome | isolation source: river surface water | place: USA:Blue River Watershed | collected 2017-08-18
AATACATAACATTACAGGGGCTGGGGGGGTTGAGGGGTCATTAGATGCAGCGAATATTCTTAAGCCAATACTTTCTAGAAGTGGCTTTCAATGTATTGGAGCAACTACTATAAAAGAATATAAGCAAATAGAAAAGGATCCTGCACTAAACAGAAGGTTTCAGCCAATAAAAGTTTTAGAGCCTTCTATTGAAGATTCTATTAGTATTATTAAAGGAATAAGGCCAAGTCTTGAAGCTTTTCATAATGTAAATATTGTTACTTCTGCAATAAAAGCTTCTGTGGAGCTTTCTTCTCGATATATATATGACAAGTTTTTACCAGATAAAGCTATAGATTTAATTGATAGAGCTGCAGCCAAAGAAGTAATAAAAAGCACTAGTAATGTTACAAATAGTCCTGTGGTATCGTTTTTAAACGCTGGGTTAATAAATTTTGGAAGGTTAAAAGCAGAAGCCTTTCGTAAAGGTAATATACCTGCCGAGTTTGTTTTGCAAGAAATTGAAAATGCTTACAGAGATTACCTTCTTAAATGGCTTGAAAACCCAGAAGAGACTCTATCCAAACTAGTTGATAATTCAAATAGTTCTGCAATATCAAAAGAGCTTTTAAGTATTATGAAAAATACTATTTATAGCAAAATTGATAAGCTTTTATTTGATTCAAATCTGCCAGAAATTAGTGGCGGTCTTAGCATGTTAGAAAAAAGAAAATTTTTGGTAATAAAATCATTGCTGAAATCTTTTAGGCCTGTACTGCAAAGAAGCCTAGTTCAAAATCTTAATTCCTCTGGCGACATAAATCTTTCTGATTATGAAATTAAAATAGCTCAAAACTTGCTTGGGTATTTTTCTACAGATATTGGGCGTCTTTTTTTATCAAAAATGAAAAAAAGCTCAAAAGCTTTTCAAGCTGCTAGAGAAAAAGGCGATTTTAGCGAAATAAAAATTCAAATTGACGACGAAAGTATAAAAAACCTTATTTCTCATTTAACTGGAATACCTCTTGAATCGATTTCTGAAAAAGAGTTAGAAAAGCTTTCTAAGCTTGAAGAAATTCTAAGTGATAAAGTAATAGGTCAAGAAGATGCTGTGCGCGCAATATCTAGAGCAATTCGTCGATCAAGGCTTGGTATTCAGAACCCAGGCCGACCTATTGCGAGCTTTATGTTCTGCGGGCCTACGGGAGTTGGTAAAACAGAAGTAACAAAAGCTCTCGCTTACATTATGTTTGGATCCGAAGGCAGCGTAACTCGCTTTGATATGTCAGAGTTTATGGAAAAATTTTCAATCTCTAGACTAATAGGGTCACCCCCCGGGTACGTGGGTTATGAGGAGGGAGGTCAGCTAACTAATGCAATAAGACAAAAGCCATACTCTCTTATACTTTTTGATGAAATAGAAAAAGCCCATCCTGATATTTTAAATATTTTACTACAAGTGTTAGATGATGGCAGGCTAACGGACAGCCAGAAAAATGTGGTTTTATTTAACAACTCAATAATAATCATGACCTCTAACGCTGCGGCAATTGATATACATGATATGTTTAAAAAAAACTATCCAATACTTGACACTAATAGCAAACAGTATTATAATGATAATACTGCGAGCGCGAGTGAAAAAATTAATCATCTAGGTATAGAATACTTAGAGTCCCTTAATTTTATCTACTCGAAAAAAATAGTTGAAAGCTTTAAAGCCGACTTTACAAGTAAAATAAAAAGTCTGTTTCAAAAGAGCGTTTTAAACGCTAGCAAAACTACGCTCGCAGATAATACGGGCTTTACAAATAAAAAGCTAAACAAGATGGAAGCTAAGCTAAAAGAGGTCGTATTGTCCCGACTTAATATGATATTTTTACCTGAGTTTTTAAATAGGTTGGATGATATCATAATCTTTAAGCCTCTTCAGCCCGATCATCTTGTTAAAATTTCAAAAATTTTTGTGATGAAAAGTGTGGATAGAATAAGTAATGCGAATAAGCTTAAAATTTTAGTTGACCCATCTGTTTACTCAAAACTTGCAAAAGATGGTTACAACCCATCTTTTGGGGCTAGGCCACTTCGCAGACTTGTAACTAGACATATAGAGGATAGCTTTTCAAACTGGTTTATAAAAAACGTAAATATGCCAAAATCCTCTCTAAAGTTTACGATTTCAGAAAAAGAAGAAATTATATTAAAAAACTTATAATTATATTAAAATTTATTTATGAAAGAAATTTTAAAATACTCAAGCACAAGCCCAGAATCTGTTTTTAACGAAATTTCCAGCGCTAGCAACATTTGCAAAAATGCTGCAAAAGATATCACAAAAAGAGTTACACATGGTCTAATTGCTACTTTTAAATCTTTTAAACTTAATAATAAAGCTAAAAATAAAGTAGTTGATCTTGAACACTTATTTCCTAAAAGAGTTATTTCAAAGATTCCAAACCCAAATCCAAATACAAAAATACTTAACCCTCAAGAAGAAGCTCTTAATAAAAAATTGCTTAAAGAGTTGCAAAAACGTTTAGGTAAATATTTTGATATTAATCTTATTTTTTTCTATTTATTTCTTTTTTTATACTTTCTTTCTACATTAATCGCCATAGGGCTTATTATTGGCGGTATAAACAAGCTTCTTGAAATTTTTAGTCAACTAGAAAAGTTAAAGGGAAAATACAATGAGTTACTAGAATCTGAGCTTTTTGTTTCAAAGTTAATAGAAGAAATTCTAGCGCTTTTAAACGAAGTTTATCATATCCTTATGACTGGACCTATAGGTAACGATGGAAAAACTCAGGTAAGGATTACAGATCTAATTGTTAAATTAATAAAAATGGTTTCGGGGCTTAGAGCCAAGCATTTAAATAAGAATTCTCCAATGGTCGCTAAAGCATTAAGAACAATTATGCCAAACCTTGTTGAATATACTATAAAAAGAGAGGAGCTTGCAAAAATAGAGGAAGAAGAACGCGAGCGCGAAAAAGAGAGAATAAAAAAAAGCCTTGAAGACGCAAAAAAAAAAGCTAAAGAGAAAGAAAAAGCCCAAAATATAGAAAAAAGCCAAAAAATGTACCAGAAATATCAAAAGCAAAAGCTAAAAGATAAAATGGATACAAAAAAAAAAGAAATGCAAAAAGAAGGAACAAAGCTTCTTGAAAAAAGTAAAAAAAAAGGTATCCATTTAGAAAGAAAAAAATTAAAAACGGAATTTAGAACAAAATAAGTAACAACTTTTTACTTTATATTTTCACTATTTTCCACTATCCTTATAATACCCCCAAGGGAATTCGAATCCCTGTTACCTCCGTGAAAGGGAAGCGTCCTAGGCCACTAGACGATGGGGGCCAGCAATATTAAAATTTGGGCTACCTGGGAATTGAACCCAGAACTTTTCGGTTAAAAGCCGAGCACTCTACCGTTGAGTTAGTAGCCCACCAAACAAGACATCGGGATTGACGGGGCTTGAACCCGCAACTTCCGCCGTGACAGGGCGGTGCTCTAACCAATTAAACTACAACCCCAACTTAAGACTAAGGAGAGAGAGGGATTTGAACCCTCGGTACAAAATATTGTACAACAAATTAGCAATCTGTCGCATTAGGCCGCTCTGCCACCTCTCCAAATATTGGCTTTGATAGGGTTTGAACCTATGGCCTGGGGCTTATGAGTCCCCCACTCTAACCAACTGAGCTACAAAGCCATAAAGGTTATGCAGATAGAGGGATTCGAACCCTCGCACCCGGCTTGGAAGGCCGGAGTTCTACCGTTAAACTATATCTGCGATACCTAAGAAAAACATAGCTAAAAAGCTATATATTTTTTATAAAAATCTTATAAAAACAGCAACACCACTTGGTAGATTAATGCTTTCAAGCATTTTTGATATAGGAGCTATGTTTTCACAGTTAACATCAAAAAATCTTTTATATATGCGAATTTCAAACTCCTCTCTAGAATCTTTATCTATATGAGGCGATCTTAAAACACAAAATTTTTTTATTTTTGTTGGAAGAGAAACTGAGCAAAAGCTTAGCTTATCGCAAGAAATTAAAAAAGATGAAAAAAGCATAAGACTTTCTTCAATTGAATTTTTTAAGAAAGATTTTAAGTATATACGAATTTTCATAGAATTATTTTTCTATTGATGTAACAAGTCCTGAACCAATAGTTTTTCCTCCTTCACGAATAGCAAACCTCATTCCTTTTTCAATAGCCACAGGAGAAATAAGCTCTATTTTCATTCCAATATTGTCCCCAGGCATTGCCATTTCTAAAGATGTTTCGCCCAAAAATACCCCTGTTATTTGCCCTGTAACATCTGTTGTTCTAGCAAAAAATTGAGGACGGTAACCTACGGCAAAAGATGTATGTCTTCCGCCTTCTTGTTTCGTTAAAATATAAACTTCTGCTTCAAATTTAGTATGAGGTTTAATAGATCCTGGTTTTGCAAGAATCATACCTTTTACTATATCATTTTTTTGAATACCTCTTAACAAGATACCAACATTGTCTCCTGCAAGGCCTTTATCTAAAGTTTTTTGAAACATTTCAATGCCTGTAACAGTTAATGTTTTTGTTTCACCAAAACCAACAAGTTCAACAATCTCACCAGAGGAAATAGCCCCTCTTTCAATTTTACCTGTGGCAACAGTTCCTCTTCCTGTTATAGAAAAAACATCTTCTATTGCCATTAAAAAGGGCTTATCTATCTCTCTCTGTGGCGTTGGTATATAGCTATCAACAGCATCCATTAAGTCAAATATTTTGTCAACCCATTTATTTTCTCCTTTCCTAATTTTAAGATTAGCCGTTACAGCCTCTAAAGCTAAAAGAGCAGAGCCCGCAATAAAAGGTATTTCGTCACCAGGGTAATCATAACTCTGTAAAAGTTCTCTAAGCTCAAGCTCAACTAGCTGAATAATATCAGGGTCATCAACTTGATCTTCCTTATTTAAAAAAACAACAAGCTTTTTAACCCCAACTTGTCTTGCCAAAAGAATATGTTCCCGAGTTTGCGGCATTGCACCATCCGCTGCTGATACAACTAGAATGGCTCCGTCCATTTGGGCAGCTCCTGTTATCATATTTTTAACGTAATCAGCGTGCCCTGGGCAGTCTACGTGAGCATAATGTCTAAGCTCTGTCTCGTACTCAACATGAGTTGTATTTATTGTGATACCGCGGGCGCGCTCCTCTGGCGCAGTATCAATATCTTCATATTTTTTAAGAACAGCATTTCCAATAGTAGATAGCGTTGCTGTTATTGCTGCAGTTAATGTTGTTTTTCCATGATCAACATGGCCTATAGTTCCTATATTAATATGCGGCTTGCTGCGCTCAAATTTGTCTCTTGCCATGATATATTATGTTATAAATTTATTCTATAAGGCTTTTATTTGCTTCAGCCATTTTATGCAAATCTTCTTTTTTTTTTACAGATAAACCTGTATTTCTTGAGGCATCCAAAATTTCTAAAAAAAGGCAGTTAGCTGCAGATTTTTTTTTCCTTTTTTTTGAAGACTCTACAATCCATCTTATTGCTATTTTAGCAGATTTTAGCTTATTAATCAAGACTGGAATTCTATAAGTTGTATTCTCAACAATTACAGCCTTTAAGCCTACTTTTGGCTGAACATTTCTAACAGCTTTTTCAAAAATAAGAACAGGGTTTTTGCCAGCATCCTTACTAATCATATCAAATGATTTGTAAACAATATTTCTAGCTAAAAATTTTTTGCCGTTTTTTAAAACCTTATTTATCAAAATGTTAACTAAAAAGCTATTGTATAGCAAATCTTTTTCAAGAAACTCTTTTCTTATTACAATTCTGCGTGCCATAAAGGATTATTTTTTATTTAATAAAGACTTTATAAGCCCCTCTTTTCTAACGCCATACTTGGATCTGGCTCTTTTTCTATTTTTTACACCTGGCATATCTAAGGTTCCTCTGATTATTTTATTTTTAACCCCTGGAAGATCTTTTACTCTGCCGCCACGAACAAGAACAATAGAATGCTCTTGTAAATTATGACCTTCACAGGTATATATGCCGTTATTTCAAACCGCGTAGTTAGCTTTACTCTTGCAACTTTTCTTAGAGCAGAGTTAGGCTTTTTAGGGGTTGTGGTATAAACCTTTGTGCAAATGCCTCGCCTTTGTGGGCAAAGGCTTAGCGCCATATTTTTTTTCTTCTTTTTTTTAGTCTTTCTCTTTGTTCGAATAAGTTGTTGCAATGTTGGCATTATAATAAATTATTTTTTATTTTCAAAAATAGAATACTTTTTTTCAAATTTTTGAATACACCCTTCAGTATCCAAAATTTTTTGAGTACCTGTATAAAAAGGATGGTTACCCGACCAAACCTCAACTTTAAGCTCTGGCTGAGTTCCACCTACTTCAAGAATTATTTTACCATCACAGTAAACTTTAGTTTTGTACCATTTTGGATGCAAATTTTTTTTTGCCATATTAAAATATTTATTTTTATTAGCGTTTTGAATATTGAGACGCTTTTCTGGCTTTTTTTAAGCCATATTTTCGTCTTTCTTTAATTCTAGAATCACTTTTTAAAAAAAGGCCATGCTTTAATAGAACTCTATAGCTATCTTTTAAAGAGCCTAAAGTTTTTGATAATGCAAGTCTTATTGCTTCTGCCTGAGAGGAAACGCCGCCCCCCTTAACGTATATATAGGCGTCGTACTTATTTGAGCAATTCAATAAGATAAAAGGAGATATTACAATTTCTTTTTGAAAAGGCTTATTATTAAAAATTTTAAAAATATCTATTTCATTTATAAAAATTTGGCCTGTTCCAAAGAATAGAAACGCTTTAGCTACTGATGTTTTTCTTTTTCCAACATTTTTAGCAATTGCTAACTCTAATTTTTGCATACTCATTATATTTAATAAGAATTATGTTGAAACATGTTCATTAGAACTGACCCTTTATCTTTATGGCCTGAATAAATAAAAAGTCTTCTAAAATAAGTTTTTCCTAGCACACCTTTAGGGAGCATTCTATAAATAGATTTTTCTAATATTCTTACAGGTAGTCGAGCTCTTAGACTACTTAAAGACTCTTTTTTTAAGCTGCCAGGACGCTGACTGTTTCTGAAATAAAGCTTTTGAGATTCTTTCTTACCTGACACCAAAACTTGCTCGGCATTAATTATAAGAACAAAATTACCCTGATCTGTGCTAGGCGTATAAAGCGAAGTGTATTTGCCGCGTAAAAGCAAGCTCGCTTCAGTAGCTACGCGCCCAAGTAGCTTGTTTTTTGCGTCTAATATAAAATATTTTGGCTTGTGAGACTTTTTTTTAGGGAAATAGGTTTTCATGTTTATTAAAAATTATAAAAAATTTTCTTCAATATTTTCTTTTAAAAAAAAGGCAAGCATAGGATAAAAGAGTTTTAAGCAAAAATTAACACTTTTTTGAAGAGCTTCCAACGGAGTAATTGCTCCATTTGTTTCTATTTGCAAAACTAAAGACTCTCTTATGTTTCCTTTAGTATCATTAATTGCTTTTACTTTAAAGTTTACTTTTTTTATAGGGCTAAAAACAGGGTTAATGTCCAATAAAAACCCACTACCGTTATCGATTAGATCGCTATTCTTTTGCTGATTTTCATCGCTTGAAAGTTTAAAGCCTTTATCATAGCAAATGCTTATTGCTAGCTCTAAATCCGTATTGTCTACAATAGTGCAAATATATTGATTTGGGTTAAGAACCTTTAAATAGTTGGGAATATTTAGCATTCCAGCGGTAACAATTAAAGGGCCTCTAATCTTTGTTAAACTTTTATATAAAGTCTTTGTTGCAAGGCTCTCAGAAGAAAAAGCAAGCTCAGTTGGTTTTAAAATAATCTGCCTTAAATTAAAAATAACCTCTAAAATGTCTTCCTTTATAAAAGTTGCTGATGAAAACTCATGAGGCACATTACTAATTTGAGCCTCTGTAATAGCAAAGCCATAAATCTCTGATAATAATATTCTACGTAAAGCGCTACCAACAGTAGTTCCGTGCCCTAAATCTAAAGGCTCTATAATAAAAACCTCACTTTTTTGAGTTGGTATATTTGCAGCTGATTCTACTGAATATATTTTCATAAGTTATATAAAATATAAATTCAAATATTATAATTTTCTCTTTTTAGGGGGCCTGCACCCGTTAAATGGAATTTTTAAATAATCACGAATTGTAATTATATCGAAAAGATTAACAAAAGGCTCTAATGCTGATTCTCTTCCATCTCCGCTTCCATGAAAAAATATTTTCAATTTAGTAACACCAAGCTCCTGTAGTTTAGGTATAATTTCTTCCGCTGTTACTTGAGCTGCAAATGGGGTCCCTTTTTCAGCGCCTTTAAAGCCGCAAACGCCGGAAGAGTTCCAGCATAGAGCATTGCCAAGCTCATTTGTTACAGTTATTATAGTGTTGTTTGGTGTTGTTTTAATATAAACCGTGACAACATCTATTTTAATTATTTTTTTTTTTCTTTTATTTTTTCTTACAGCCATAAGGTCTTGCTAAACATTTTTAACTTTTTTTTTACGAGAAGTTTTACTATTTGCTCGCGTTCGTTGACCTCTAACAGGTAAGCCTTTTAGATGTCTTTTACCTCTATAACAATTTATTTGGATTAGTCTTTGTATGTTTTGTGCTACTAGCCTTTTTAAGCTTCCTTCAAAATTTTCACCATTTTGCTCAAAAAATGTTCTAAGTTTTATAGACTCAGGACCCAGCAAGTTTCCACATTTTTTTTGAGAGTCTATTCCAAGCTTGTTTAAAATATAGAATGATTTTGATAAGCCAACCCCGTATATTGATGTTAAAGCTATAAAGATTTTTTTTTTAGCAGGCAAATTATTTCCTAAAATTCTTATCATAAAATGTTAGCCTTGTCTTTGTTTATGCTTAGGATTTATACAGATTACTAAAAGTTGACCTCTGCGTTTAACTAGTCTACATTTTTCGCAAATTTTTTTTATAGAGGGTCTAACTTTCATTTGTTTTAAGAGTTAAAATATAAATTCACTTTTATTTTATTGTCTTGTAAGCATACATAATTATAAAGATAGCGGCCTTAAACCTTATAACGGTTTTAGGCATTTTGGACCAATCTTTTTTTTGTTTAAAGCTTTTAAAATATTGGATTTTTCTTTAAAGTTTAGTAAACCATTTAATGTTGCTCGCGCATTATTTAAAATGTTTGGTGATCCAAGCTGCTTACAAATAACATTGGTTACCCCAGCCATTTCTAAAATGACTTTAGGAGCACCTCCAGATAGAATTCCTACACCAGGTTTTGCAGGAATTAGAATAACTTTTGACGCGCTAAATTTTTCGCATAGAATGCGAGGGATAGATAAACTTTTTGTTAAAAAAATGCTAACTGCATTTTTTTTACCATTTGTTGCGGCTTTTTTGACAGCAGAACCAAAATCAGAAGCCCTTCCTATGCCAATGCCTACGATTCCTTTTCTATTTCCAACAGCAACAATAGCTCTAAAGCTAATCAGCTTTCCTCCTTTAAGAACTGTTGTAACTCGCGTAACTTCAAGAACTTTTTCTTCAAGATCCGGCTTAAATGAATAGAACTCTTTTTCCTCAGTTTCGTTTTTTGCTTTCATAATTTTATATAAAAATTTAAAAGAATAAGCCACCGCTTCTTGCACCTTCTGCCAGACTTTTAATTCTGCCATGGTATGGCTTTTGTGATCTGTCAAAGATAATCTTTTTTATATTTTTTTTTAATGCTTGGCTAGCAATATTTTCCCCAATTAAAAAGGAAGCTTCTTTAGTAGACGCGCTTATTTTAGTTTTTCGAAAAGTAGGGCTAAGAGTAGAGCTTGAGCAAATTGTTAAACCATTTTCGTCATCAATAAGCTGGCAGTATATATGCTTGTTAGAACGAAACACAGATAAGCGAGGCTTTAAAGCAACTCCAAAAATTTTTTTAAATAATCTTTTTTTTTTTAAGGTTTTCATAAAATTCTATTTTCCTGTTTTTCCAGCTTTTCTACGCACAAACTCCCCTTCGTAAAGAATACCTTTACCTTTATAAGGCTCTGGTGGCCTAACTTCTCTCACTCGTGATGCAAAAAGACCTACCTTCTCTTTATCAATACCAGAAATTTGAAGCTTTGTTGCGGAATCCAACTTTAGCTTTATTTCAGGTGTTATTTGAATTTTAACTAAATGAGAGAAGCCCGCGCTTATAATTAAAAAGCTTTCAGAAAGCTGAAACTTGTAACCAACACCTTCTGCTAAAAGAGTTTTTGTAAATAAAGAATCAACTCCTTTTATCATATTTGAAATTAGCACCCTTGCAAGGCCATGATAAGATTTGGCTTCTTTAGTTTCGCTTGTACGCTCAACTAAAAGATCTCTTTCAATTTGAGTGAATTTTACGTACTTAAGAAAGCTCTTTTCTAAAGACCCGTTTTTTCCATCAATTTTGATTTTAGTATTATAAATTGATAATTTAATACTGCTTGGAATTTTTATTAGTTTTTTACCTATTCGAGACATAAGAATTAGTCAATATAACAAAGGATTTCACCACCTTTTTTTAGCTTTTCAGCTTTTATATGAGTCATAACCCCTATAGATGTAGAAATAATTGCAATTCCAGGTGATGTTCTTAAAAAACTAAGATTTTTATAAAAATCTTTATAGCTGGAAAAAACTCTTCTGCCTGGCCTGCTAACTCTTTTTAAAGTTGAAAAATATGGAAACTTAATCCAAATACCCTCATACTTAAGAGTAACTTTTATTACCACTTTCTTTTCTATACTAATAGTTACAAGATTATCCACATACCCTTGTTTTAATAAAATTTTTAGTATTTCGAAATTTGTGTCAGTATATGGTATATAAGCAAAAGCGTGTTTTGCTAGGCTTGAATTTCTTAAACGCACTAGCATGTCAGAAACAAAATCTTTTATCATAATAAGCTTATTAATATTTATTTGTTTTTAAAGGAAGGCCAAGCTCTTTAAGTAAGAAAAGAGTTTCTTTTGATGTTTTAGCTGTTGTGCATATACTTATATTGCAACCTTTTTTTTGATAGTTATCAATATTCTCTAGCTCAGGAAAAACAGATAAATCTTCTATACCGATATTATAAGCTCCATCCCCGCTTACGCTTTTTTCGCTTAGACCTTGAAAATCACGAATTCTTGGCAAAGTAAGCACAAAAAGCCTTTCTAAAAAAGCGTACATCTTTTCATTTCTTAAAGTAACAGTAAGACCTAAAGGCATATTTTTTCTAATTTTAAAGCCAGCAATAGAAGCTCGTGACTTGCTTATAATAGGATGTTGACCTGTAATAAGTCTTATTTCTTCCACAGATTTTTCAAGAATTTGTTTATTTTGGGCTAACAGGCCTAGTCCAATATTGACTTTAATTTTTAAAAGCTTTGGACACTCATGAATATTTTTATAAAAAAAAAAGTTTCTTAAATTTTTAGAAATTTTATCTTTATATATTTTTTTTAAATTTTCCATAAAATTTTTTAAAGTTTAGCAAATGCTATATAATTTCGCTAGCTAGAGACACAATTTTATTAAAATTTTTGTCACGGATTTCCCTTGCAATTGGTCCAAAAATTCTTGTACCTTTTGGATTATTTTCAGCATTTATAATAACAGCTGCGTTTTCATTGAAGTAAATGTAGCTACCATCTTCGCGGCTGATTCTGCTTTTTGTGCGAACAATTACGGCTCTAACAATGCTTGACTTTTTAATAGGCATGTTTGGTATTGCACTTTTTACAGAGGCAATAATAATATCCCCAACCTCGCCAAAAATTTTATTTTGGCCTAAAATTTTGATACACATAAGTTCTTTTGCTCCTGTGTTATCCGCCACGTTTAGAAAGCTTTGTGATTGAATCATACTAAGTTTATATAAATATTAGTTTATAATTTGTTTAAGCGACCAGCTTTTTTTTTTTGATATAGGGCGCGTTTTTGTAATAATAACAAAATCTCCCACTTTGCATTTATTTTGCTCATCATGAACCAAAAGCTTTGTAATTCTTGTCACGGTTTTGATATATTTTGGATGAGCAAGTTTTTTAAGACATATAATTTTAACGGTTTTATTTAACTTGTTACTCGTAACAATACCTATAAGATCTTTTTTTGACATAATTAATAAAATTTTAATAACTTTTTAACAAAATCTTTGTTTTTACTGGCATTTTATATCTAGCAACTCTAAGGGCCTCTAATGCAAGCTCTTTTGAAACTCCAGACAGCTCAAATATTAAGTTACCAGGCTTGATAACTGCAGCCCAATAATCAACAGAGCCTTTCCCAGAACCCATTCTAGACTCTTTTGGCCTTGCTGTCACCGGTTTATCAGGAAAAACTTTTATCCAAAGCTTTCCCGTTTTTTTGGTATATTTTGAAATAGTTTTTCTTGCAGCCTCAATTTGTCGGGAAGTTAACCAGGCAGGCTCTAATGCTTGGATAGCAAAATCTCCATAATGCAGAAAATTGTTTCTGGAAGCTTTACCTTTTAATCGACCTCGCTGCATTTTTTTATACTTAGTTTTTTTCGGATTGAGCATGATTTTTTATTTATGTAGCCAAACTTTAACTCCAATTATTCCAAAAATTGTTTTTATTTCGTGTTGAGCAAAATCAATATTCGCATCTAAAGTATGCAAAGGAATTTTGCCTTCAAAGTTCCACTCCGTTCTTGCAATTTCAATACCGTTAAGGCGACCTGAAAGTTGTATTTTTGCACCTTCTATTTTTGCAAGCTTTATTTTTTTTAAGACCTCTCTCATAACCCTTCTAAAAGGCACCCGCCTTTCAAGATGATTAGAAATCTCTTGAGCGATTAGCATCGCGTCCTCAAATTGGTTTTCAATGAAGACTATTTTTAAAAAAATATCGCTATCTAGCCTGCTTAATATAGGGCCTAAGGCCTCTTTAGCTTTTTTTTCAAGTAGCAGCTTCAGACCCAATTTTATATTATCTAAATTATTATCTTCTAAGAACTCTAAAGTTTTTTTATCCAAATCAGTTTCACGAGGATGCAAAGCTTTTAGTTCTATATTAATTTGGTTACCTTTAGTACTAAAATTTCTAAAAATTGAAATTGATGATATTTTTAAAAATCCTGAGTAGCTCTTTTTTATTTGATCTCGGCAAAAAATATCTTCCTTAATCAGGTAAGAATATTTTTCTTTTGGCGCATACCAGTTTGATAAAAAGTTTTGATTTATAACGAGCCTGAACAGTTTTGGATTTGTTTTTTGTCCCACGATATAATAAAAATAAAGCTGAGTTATTAAAAAATTACCTATGAGACAAGGTAATGCTAATATGCGAAAATTTTTTTTCAATTTTATAAGCTTTGCCCTTAGCTCTGGGTTGAAGCCTTTTTAAAATGGGGCCTTTACCTATCCAGGCTAGAAGTATATAAAGATTTTCTTTTTCTATTTTGCTAGTATAAGAGGCAGAGCTTGCCGCTGAGCGAAGTGCTTTCCAAACCGCAAGACCTGATTTTTGTGGCATATACTCTAAAATGCTTAAAGCCTCTTTGTAACTTTTACCTCTAATTTTATCTAAAATTTTTGATACTTTATGAGGGGATACTCTACAATATTTTGATATCGCAAAAAATTTGTTCTTTAGTGTCATAGCTATTTTTTAATTTTATGTTCACCTTTACCTTTTTTATGAGCGCTAAAAGTTCGAGTAAAAGAAAACTCACCAAGCTTATGCCCAACTAAAGCGTCAGAAATATAAATAGAAATATGCTTTTGACCATTATAAACTCCGATTGTGCATCCAATCATTTCTGGGAGTATTGTTGAGGATCTTGACCATGTTTTGATAACGTTTTTTGATGCGCTATTTTTTTGTTTTTCTATTTTTTCTAGCAAATGATACGCAACAAATGGGGCTTTTACTAAAGATTTTGACATAATTCTATTTATTTTAAGAAACGCGCTTGTGTAATATTAAATTATTGCTTTTTTTGTTTGCGATGCGTGTTTTTTTTCCTAGCGCAACTTTACCCCATGGAGTTAAAGGTCTTGGCCTACCTATTGGTGATCGTCCTTCACCGCCACCATGAGGGTGATCTATAGGATTCATTGCAGATCCTCTCACTGTTGGTCTTATTCCCAACCATCTAGACCTTCCCGCTTTGCCACTGGTACATTTTTTGTTATCTAAATTGCTTACTTTTCCTATAGTTGCAAAGCAGCTTTTATGGAATAAACGAACCTCTTTTGAAGAAAGCTTTATAATTGTGTATTCTTTTTCTTTAGATAAAACTTTTCCAAAGCATCCAGCAGAGCGAGCTATTTGACCTCCTTTGCCAGGATATATTTCTATATTATGAATATCAGTCCCGTAAGGTATTTTAGACAATGGAAGACTGTTTCCTGTTATTATGGGCGCATTTTCACTACAAATAATATGTTGCCCAATTTTAATAGAATTTGGGGATAATATGTACTCTTTTTTGCCGTTAGAATAGTCTACTTGTGAAATAAAAGATGTTCTATTAGGGTCATATTCAATTGAAGCAATTTTTCCTATAATAGAGTTGCAATTTCGCTTAAAGCTAATAAAGCGATACAATCTTTTATGCCCACCACCTTTATGTCTGCATGTAATTTTTCCTTGATTGTTTCTGCCTTTATTTCTTTTAAAACCAAAAGTTAAGCTTTTTTCTGGTTTTTTTTTTGATAAATGAGAAAAATCTATACTTACTTTTTGCCTCGTGCTTGGCGTGTATGGCTTAAAAATTTTTATTGTCATATATTTGCTAGTCTAACTTTAGATATGCTTTTTTGTAGCAAGCAAACCTTTTTTTGCTTTTTTTTACCACTAGAATTTTAACACTTTTTAGTTTGCGCCCAAAAAAGGCTTCAAATATAAGCTTGATATCTAGCTTATTTAAGCTTCTATCGATATGCGCAACCAGCACACTTTTTTTGCTTTTACTTAAAAAAAGCTTTTTTATAAAAAAAAGAAGGTTAAATGATGTCTTTTCTAAAAATTCCATATTTTTCAGTAAACAAATTAAAAGCCTCTTCAAAAATTAGAATTTGTGAGGCTTGCAAAATTGAAAATAAATCTAAGTTATTAAAATGAAGCACCTGAACATTTTTTATGTTTTTGCTCGCCACTAATATTCCTTTATTCGGCTTAGCAACCACTATGACTATTTTTTTTTTTAAGCTAATATTTTCTGATTTAATAAATTTAATGAGGCTGCTAGTTTTAAAAGTTGATAAAGTTTCTAAAAGTATATTAGGTATAACTTTAGTTACATTTTTTTTTAAAAAAAAAGCAAAAGCTGTTGCAAGCTTATTTTCTTTTCGATTAATTTTTTTTAGAACCTGACGAGGCTTTGGACCAAAGATAACCCCGCCACCTTTCCATAAAGGTGATCTTATTGAACCAGCTCTTGCGTTACCAGTACCTTTTTGTTTCCAAGGTTTTTTGCCCCCCCCGCTAACTTCGCTTTTAGTTTTAGTGCAAGCAGTATACTTTTTTAAATTTTTTAGTTTTGAAAGATATACTTTATGTATGAGACCTATAGCTTTTTTGTCACAAGCAAAAATATTGTTCATAACTAGTTTTTAACAATTTTTATTATATTCCCAAGCTTTCCTGGAACGGATCCTTTTAATGCTATTAAATTTTCAAGAATTTTTATAATTTCAATGCCATAAAAGGTCACTTGACTGTTTCCAGCTTTTCTTGGCATTTTTTTGCCAGGAAAAACTCGACCTGGGGATGTTCCCGCACCTAAAGACCCCTGAAGTCTATGATGCTTTGACCCGTGACTCATAGGCCCTCTATTAAACTTATTCAATTTGATATTTCCCTGGGTTCCTTTGCCAACACAAAGACCTGAAACTTTGACCTTTTCGCCTACATTAAAAATATTTAAAGAGATAACATCTCCTACCTTATAAGAGTTAAAAGTTTCTGAACTGTTGATTTTATATTCTTTTATTTTGGATAAAAAAGGTAAACCTAAATTTTTAAAAAAGAGCTGTTGAGCTTTTTTTGCTCTTAAAGCTTTTGATATGGTTAATGGCCAGCCCCCAATAACTATAGAATTATAGCCATGTTTTTCGGCTGCTTTTTTTTGAACAACATAGTATTCTGATGTTTGAACAAGAGTAACAGGAATACGCTCTCCTTTGCTACCAAAGATTTGAGTCATTCCAATTTTTTTACCAAGTATACCTAATGACATATTTTTTGCTAAAATAAAGAGGTGTATATATTAAAGGTATACCTGCAGCCCACTTTTCACCGATTTTTGGCTTTTATTAGTAAGAGTATACCTTTTAGTATTTTTTATTTTTTTTTTGCTAAAAATATTATTTGCTTTATACTATTTAATCTTGTAGCCATATAAAAATGTAAAAATATGCAAAAAAAAATTGTAGGAATTGATTTAGGTACAACAAATTCTGTTATTGCCGTAATGGAAGGAGCACAACCTAAAGTTGTGCAAAATAATGAAGGTTTTAGAACTACCCCATCTGTTGTTGCGTACACATCTTATGGCGACACTCTTGTTGGTCAACTTGCAAAAAGGCAAAATGTTCTTAACCCTGAAAACACTTTTTATTCTGTGAAAAGATTTATTGGGTCAAAATTTAGTGAAATTGCAGACGAGATTCAAAAAGTTTCTTACAAAGTTAAGGGTGATGAAGCGGATAAAATAAAGCTGTACTCGCCTTTGCTAGATAGATACTTTAGCCCTGAGGAAATCTCCTCTTTGGTCCTAAAAAAGCTTATAGATGACACAAGCAAATACCTAAAAGAAAAAATTTCGGAAGCTGTTATAACTGTTCCTGCATATTTTAATGATTCTCAAAGATTAGCAACAAAAGATGCTGGAGCTATCTCTGGCTTAAACGTTTTAAGAATTATAAATGAACCTACTGCTGCAGCTTTAGCTTACGGCCTTAATAAAAAAAAAAACGAAGTTGTCTTAATATTTGACTTAGGTGGAGGTACTTTTGACGTATCTATTTTAGAGGTTGGTGATGAAGTTTTTGAGGTTTTATCAACATCAGGGGATACTCATTTAGGCGGAGATGATTTTGATCAAGCTATAACTAAATACATTCTTGAAGATTTTTACAAAAATGAAAATATAGATTTATCAAAAGAAAGCCAGGCTCTTCAAAGAATAATTGAAGCATCAGAAAAGGCAAAGATAGAGCTTTCTTCTTTGCAATCTACAGAAGTAAGTCTTCCTTTTATTTGCATAGACCCTGTAGCAAAAACTCCTAAAAATATTAGCATTCGTCTGGATCGCACTAAATTTGAAGAGCTGATAGCTCCGCTTTTAAAAAAATGTGAAGAGCCTGTTAGAAAAGCGCTAAAAGATTCAAATGTTTCAAAAAATGGCATAGATGAAGTTATACTTGTAGGCGGATCCACTCGAGTTCCAGCAGTACGAAAACTCCTGGGCGAGCTTTTATCAAAACCTTTAAATGAGACTGTAAACCCGGACGAGGTTGTTGCTTTAGGTGCGGCTATTCAAGCAGGAATTGTTGCTGGTGAAATAACCGATCTTATTCTGTTAGATGTAACCCCGTTATCTCTTGGAGTGGAAACACAGGGAGGCTTAATGACACCTGTTATACCAAGAAACACATCTATACCTGTAAAGCAATCTGAAACTTTTTCAACAGGAGCTGATTATCAGGAAAGTGTAGAGGTTCATATTCTTCAAGGTGAAAGACCTTTAGCGAAGGATAACAAGAGCTTAGGGGTTTTTAAGCTTGATGGAATTCCATCTGCAATGAAAGGCGTGCCAAAAATTTTAGTAACATTTCAACTAGATGTGGATGGCCTTTTATCTGTTTCTGCCCGTGAAGATAAGTCTGGGGTTGAGCAATCTATTACAATAGAAGGATCCTCTGCTTTAAATCGTGAAGAAGTTAATAAAATTGTTGAGGACGCAAAAAAAAATTCTTATAAAGATAAATCTAAAAAAAGTTTGGTAAATATTACATATGAGATGGATAACTTTTTGCAAAAATTCTCAAAAATTTTAGCTAGAGATTTAAGTAAAAAGCTTTTATTTACTTTAAATGCTTTTATAAAGCTTTTTAAGGCTATGTATACTAAAAATAATTTAGAAATTATTAGAAAAAAAGCTCTTTCTTCATTATTCTTTTTTGTATCAGTAGCAAGCAATACGGAGCTAAACTTATTTTGTACTAAAAATTAATTCTATATACTGATCTTATATGCAGATTTCCCAAAAAGAGAAAATAATTAAAATAAAACAGTTGCGTGAAAAATCTAAGGCTTCTATAAAGGAATGTGAGGATGCATTAAAAAAAGGAGGCTATGATATTGAGCAATCTTTATTTCATTTGCAATCAAGGATGCTAAAATTCCAAGAAAAAAAAAAAGATCATAAAGCCAATTCAGGATTTATTGGACACTATTCACACTGTAACGGTAAATTTTTAGGCATTGTTGAGCTTTTATCAGAAACAGACTTCGTTTCAAAAAACAAAGATTTTCAAGAGCTGGCAAATGACTTAGCAGCCCAAGTTATTTTTTCTTCAGATGTAAAATATACTGATGATGAGGAATTCTTTTTTTATGAGGGAGATGTATCTACTAGTCTAGCTTCGACTGTGCTTTTTAGGCAGCCTTACTTTAGAGATGAATCAATACTAATAAAAAATTTAATTTCAGAGTACTCTGCAAAATTTGGTGAGAAACTAGAAATTAAAAATTGGAATAGATATCGCTTAATATAGCTAGAAGAGAGACTTGAACTCTCGACCCCCTGATTACAAGTCAGGTGCTCTACCAACTGAGCTATACTAGCATGTTTAAAACCTATACGCAAGCAGCTTTTCGGCTTATAAAATTAAAGGCTGAAAAATCTTTAAGTATTAATAAAGATAGCATTTTTCTATTTAGCAAAATATTTTTTTTTCTAATAAGTCCAATAAATGTTGAGTAATTTCCAGTCCTAGCACGAGCCGCCGCGCTTAATCGTAAAATCCATAATTCTCTGAAATTTTGCTTTTTAAGCTTTCTACCTTTATAAGCAAAATTTAAGCTTTGCACAACTTGCTCCATAGCATAAGTGTGTAATCTTGAGTTTGAACCTCTATAACCTTTAGCTAATTTTAAAAATTTTTTTCTTGTTTTAATTCTAACGTTTCCTCTTTTTACTCTAATCATATATATATATAAATCTGATATTATCTCTTAGATAGAAAGCATTTTATTAAAAAAATAGATGTCACAATTTTTAATTGTGTCTAATTTTGAAAGCCGCCTAAGCCTTTTTTTTTTTTTTTTTGAGCATAAATGGGCTTTGTAAGCTTTTTTTTTTTGAAGTATATGCTTTTTTATTTTTACCCGCTTAAAGCAAGCTTTATTCGTTTTTAATTTTATCTTCATAAACAAAGCTTTTAAGTTTTAATATATGTAAAAAAAACGCTTTATTTAGTTGTTTTTTTGTGAAAGGTTGACAATACTCTATGTTTCTTATATTATATCAATACTTGGGCGATATAGCCAAGAGGTTAAGGTAGTGGTCTGCAAAATCACCAATCTCCAGTTCAAATCTGGATATCGCCTTTTAGCCTTAGGGGATATGATGGAATTGGTAGACATATCAGACTTAAAATCTGCAGGCTTTAAACAGGCCGTGAGAGTTCAAATCTCTCTTTCCCCAGAAAAACTTTCCAAAACTGCTTTTGTAAAATACTTAGCTTAATTAAATGGCCAAAAAATCGTTAATAGAAAAAGAGAAAAAAAAAAAAGAGTTAGTTTTTTTGTTTAGTGAAAGACGAAAAGAGGCTTTATCCAAAATAAAAAACGCCTCAAATATGTATGAAAAAATTAAAGCTTCTTTTATTATTCAAAAATACCCAAGAAACTCTTCAAAAATAAGGCTTAGAAACAGATGCGAAATTACAGGCAGGCCTCGCGGCTTCTATAGGTTTTTTAAGCTATCAAGAAATCAAATTAGAGTTTTAGCTTGCAAATCCTTTTTACCAGGGGTTCACAAGTCCAGCTGGTAATTTTTTGGTACTATAAAGCTTTACATTCTTTGCCGAAGTAGCTCAGTTGGTAGAGCAGCGGTC
>JACCEA010856787.1_pt1 | contig 20122 bp, 18 predicted proteins | sample 7449851 | NCBI WGS metagenome assembly JACCEA01 (sample SAMN15323453, study PRJNA562643) | freshwater metagenome | isolation source: river surface water | place: USA:Blue River Watershed | collected 2017-08-18
CCTAAATTAACTAAAAATATAACGCAAAATTAAAATACTTATTTGTTAGATTATTTAGCAAAATTAAAAGTAATATAAATAATATTAGTTTAAAAATAATATTATTTATATATTATTTTGCTAATGACAACAATACCACTAGTAAACTATCAAAAACGCAAAAATACTAATCTATTTAGTAAGTTTAGTAGTAACGAAAGATTTAATTTAACAAATTGTCAAAACTATATACCTATTTACAATAAATTCTTTTCCCTAAACAATAATAATTATAATTCAATTAATTTAAATCATATTTGGTACATTTCAGATATTAAACAAACTAACAAAGATATAAATGATAATGATAATATATATAATTGTAAGGTAAAAAATGTTGATGATGAAAATCAAATATTAAATCAAACTATGTTTGTTAAATTTGCACCTTTGTTAGATCCTTTTAAGTATTTTGTTGGAAAATACAATCATACTGATCCAAATTTATTTAATTTACCATCAATTGAAAATACTAATAATGTACATAGCAAAATATTAGATTCTAATAATAGTGCCTATATTGATAGTTTTTTTTCATATTTATCAAGTATGTTACTAAATAAATACAAATTTATTAATGGATTAGATTTTTATGGTTCTTTTTTAGCAATTAAAAATAATTATAAAATAAATATTGCCGATGATTTAGATTATTTAATTCATTCTGAGTTTTTTATAAAAAATAAAAATGTTCTATTTCAAGTTCCTGATTATTCACATTTATTTCCTTATATGGATGATGATAATAGTATTTCTAATATAAAAAAACCAATTGTAATTCATAATAATTCGAACAAATCTAATTTATCAGTAAAATCAATTGATAATGCTATGTTTGAAGATATTTTTATTAATTTAGATGATGTTAAAGATATGTCATTAGATTTAGTTGATATTACAAATTCAAATGAAACAAATAAATCAATTTCTAACAGTACTGCTACTAAAACATTAAAATCTGGTTCATCTTGTTCATCTAGAACATCTCATACTAATGAAGAAGAAGTAATTAGTGATTCTGAAAGTGAATTTGTAGATAACAATGATAATAATAATACTGATAATGATAATGATAATGATAATAATAATAATACTGATAATGATAATAATAATAATAATACTGATAATGATAATAATAATAATACTGATAATGATAATAATAATAATAATAATACTGATAATGATAATAATAATAATATTAATAATGATAATAATAATAATAATAATGGTAATAATAATATTGATAATAATAATAATAATAATAATAATAGTGATGATGATATTAGTATTAATAATTCTGATTATGATAAAATTGAATCAGATGAAGAAGAAGTTATTAAAGCTACATTTGAAAAATTTCCAGTTCAAGTAATTTGTTTAGAAAATTGTAAAAGTACATTAGATAGTTTAATTTTAGAGAATGAACTAACAAATGATGAATGGTTTTCTATATTAATGCAAGTAATAATGACATTAATTACTTATCAAAAAACTTTTAGTCTAACACATAATGATTTACATACTAACAATATTATGTATGTAGAAACTGGTTTAAAACATATATATTACTTATATAAAAAGAAGTATTATAAAGTACCAACATTTGGTAAATTATTTAAAATTATTGATTTTGGACGTGCTATTTATAAATATGATGGTAAGGTTTTTTGTAGTGATAGTTTTCAAGCTCGTGGTGATGCATCTGGGCAATATAATACAGAACCATATTTTAATGATAAAAAAGAACGTTTAGAACCAAATCCAAGTTTTGATTTATGTCGTTTAGCATGTTCTATATTTGACTTTTTAGTAGATGATATTAGTGATGTAAAAGATCTAACAAAATGTAAACCAATTGTTAAATTAATAACAGAATGGTGTATAGATGATAATGGTGTTAATGTTCTTTATAAAAATACTGGTGAAGAAAGATACCCTGATTTTAAATTATATAAAATGATAGCAAGATGTGTTCATAATCATACACCACAAGCACAACTAGATAGACCTGAATTTGCTAATTATATAATTGATAAAAAGAAAGTGTCAAAAGATGCTTTAATAGTAGATATTGATGCATTGCCTTCTTTTTGTTAGATTTTTTATTTTAAATATATATAATGATAATATTTAAAATTAGTGGCGAACGAAATTCTGGAACAAATTTTTTAGAAAATATATTAAAAATTAATGGTTTTCAAACATATACACAAACTATTAAAAATAATATAGTATTTAATTGGAAACATGGAATACCAATAGATAATTATAAAAATAATATAAATAATAATATTATTGTAGATATATTTATATTTAGAGAACTAAATAGTTGGTTAATATCTATGTATAATAATCCATATCATATTGATATGACTAATAAATCATTCAAAGATTTTTTAACATGTACACATAAATCAAATGAAACAACATTAATTAATTATAGAACTAAAAATTTTTTAAATGATGATGATAATGGTAAAACTATATTTCAAATTAGAGAATATAAATTTAATAAAATTTATGAATATAAAAATAATAATAAAAATGTTGTATTTGTTAATTTAGATTTTATATCTAATGAAAATAATTTACATTTATTTTTAAATACATTAGCTTATAAATATACATTAAAAATAAATAAAAAATTAATATTATCAATTAATCATACAAAAGATAGTAATATTAAAGATAAAAATAGAAAATATAATATAGATATCAATAATTATAAAAATATAATTGATTTAAATAAAAATATTTTTATAGAAGATTTTATTAATAATCTAACATTTACAATAAAATAATTAATTAAAATACTTTTTATTAATTATTTTTATAAAAAAACACTTGAATATAAATATCCTTTAAAAATCTGGATCGCTAGTAAAAGCACCTGGTATAGTAGCAGGTTTAATAGTTTCATTAATAATAGGATCAATTTGTTGAATAACAAAATGTCCAGCAACAACACTAATATAAACTAACAAAGCATCTCTAATAAGTATTTTTAATGGTTTACTTTCTTTATCAACAACTCGCATTTCTAAAAACTTAAATAATAAGTATATAAAAGCAATAATACCTGCAATTAAAAATATATTATCCATTACAATATATTTTTACTAAATAAATCTATATTTAAACGCATACTAACAAAAAATTATTATTATGTTAGAATTTCAATATCTGTTAATAAATCATCAATATTTAAATTAATATCTGGTGGATTTATATCATGAACATCTAAACTTGTTAGTGGAACATCTTGGTCCATAATATTTAATTTAATATTATCTTCGTCTTCATCTTCTTCTTCTTGCTCCTCTAATTTCCGTTGCATATTTCTTAAATTACTAATTTCTTCTAAACGTTCAATATTTTTAGGTGCTTCAACCATTTCCTCTTTACCTTTAACATCTCTTACCATATCAATATCATTAAATTTAATTCCATTAGAAACTGTGTTAGAACTAGTAATATTACTATTATTAGTTTCTGAAACTATTTGACTTTCACCAGTAGGTTGTTTAGCTGGTTCTTCAATTATTTGTTCTTTAACTTCTTCTAACACATCTTCCTCTACAGTTTCATCCATATAAGCTTTAAGAATTGATTCAATAGGAATATTTTCTCTAATTGTATTTAAAATACACTCTTGTACAATTACTTCTAATTCACGATTATGTTTTTGAACTTGAAGTGGTGGAATACCTAATTCAAATAAATAAACATTTTTATAAATCTTTCTTGCTACACTAACATATGCTTTATGAATAAAGTCATCTAACTTAGGAATATTAATGTCAATCTTTTTTTGTTTATGACCTACACGCATAGCAGTTAAAATTTTAAGTTGAATTATATGAACACATGTTACTAAATCTTCTAAATAAGAACAAGCACTTTTATCTATAATACGTTTTTTCTCTTGTTCAATTACAGCAGAGTTCCACTTAGGAATACGTGATAAAAAGTTTTGAAATGTCATTAAATATTTATCAGTTTCATTATTATCTTTACAAAGCTTAAAAGCTTCTTCAAAAATAGATTTTAATCCTTCAATAATAAGAGGTGTTAGAATAGTAAGTAATCTTGCTCCCCATTCGTTTTTTGATTCGTGTAAACTAGATACATTAAAATCATCCATTTTATTAATCTATAATTAGTTTTTATATAATGAAATTTAACTCACTTTTACTAAATTATTTAATTAATTCATAGCTTTACTAACAAATGAACTAACAAAGTTTTTATTAAATGCCTTTATACATTCTTTTTTATCATTATCATTTATAAACTGTTGGCATAGTTGTTTTTTTAGTTTTTTAATATAAGATTTATTTAACTCTTTTAATGCCATTAATTTATAATATTCTTTATTATCCATTATTAAATATATAATTTTAATTATTAGTCTTTAAGTAGATATTTTATAAAATACTTATTTATTCTTTTTACTTTTATCTATTACTGATTCTTTTACTATATTTTTAATAATCTTTTTATAACTAGCCATTTGTTCTTCTTCAGTTCTTCCTGATGTTGAATTTAACATAATTTGATTAAACATATCATTTGATTTTGAATCATGGAATCTACAATTTGGATGCAATTTTCGCCATTCATTTACATTATTAAAATTTTTTCTAGCAACAGCTTTTACAAATCGCAACATAAGTGGTTTTTCATCTGTCTCTTTTTCCCATTCTCCATCTGGGTTTTTAACAAATAATGATTCTCTCTTTAAATCAGTACAATGAAAAGGTCTTAACTCCTCCTCTAAATCTTTAAGACCGCGCATAATAATTCTTGTAATACCTTCAACATAACCTAATTGTGCTGTAGCTTCTAATTCTTCTAATGTAGGTTGAAGATAATCTAAAAACTCATCAATTGTCATTGCATTTTTACATGTTTCATTAAGGTACATTTGTATATTAAACTGTGTATTATTATTTACAGTTCCATTATTTATATTATTTGTATTATTTGTATTATTTGAACTATTATTTTTAGCAAATTCCATCATTTGTGTCATCATTTGATTAGTTTGGCTTAACATCATTTCTTTAAATTCATTATTTTGCTTTAATAATTCAAATACTAATTTTGCATCTGTTACTGTTATATCATTAGAAATTTCTTCTATATTTGTTAGTTGTAGTTCTGGAGTATATATTGTTAGATTTTGATTATTATTAATACAAGTTTTTTTATGTTTCCATAAACCTTGTTTATATTTATATTTTTTACCACAAATACAAGTATTATCTAATTTAGTATTTATATTTACATCTTCTTTATTATGTTTTTTAGTTTGTAAATGTATTTCAAAATTACTTTTTTTATAGCATTTAAAATTACATTTTTTACAAATATATTTAAATTCTTGATTGGCATTATTTTGTTCCTCCATTTCTATATTTAATGGATATAAAAAAATGCCTAAATAAACTAAAATGGCACGCATTTTTTCCTCTAAAAGTAACTCGCCATTTTTCAATGATATTTTTTTTTTATAAAAACAATATATTATTACGATATATGGTAACATAATTAAATATATTTTATTTTAGGCATTATTATTATTCCTCTAAAAATGCCTATAATGAATTATAAAAAAAATGCCAAAATAAATGTCTAAAAAAAAATTTTTTTTTATGCTAACAAATATTTTAACATTTTTTTCTAATTTAGAGCATAATGATGCCAACTCATTTTTTATAACTATTTTTTTTGAAACTTTTTTAAGAATCTGAAAAATGGACATTTTAAAATGTCCAAAATTGAAATTTTAAAATACTTTTTGGAAAAATTTTTACAACTTTTTTATAATTTACTTTTATAAGTTAAAATTAGTAATTTAATTTTTGTTATTAATATCATGATTCATAATAAAATTAATTAATATTTATTATAAAACTTGCTACATAAATGAAATATTTGTAATATTTTCATTTGGATCTAAATATAAAAAATTTAATACAAAAAGTAATAATATTTTTTCATTTCTAATTTCTTTCTTTATTTTATTAAATGCAATTAACATTTCATAACGCTTTAAAATATCAAAATTAGGAAATGTATTATGATCTTCAATTAACTTAATAACATCTAATGCACTATATCCCTTTTCATATAACTTTTTAACAAAATCAATTAATTCTTTTATAGATAGTTTGTTTAAAAAAGTTTTATTAAGTTCCTTTTTAAGCCAATCAGTTTTTAAATTTCGAATTTCTTTCATATTAAATGTTTCAATTAAATTGTATTTATATAAATTAATAGGTTTTATTCCAATTTCAGGTTCAGGAATATAAATTTGACTAAATCTAGATAATATTGGTGTTAAAAGTTTATATTTATCTTCAACAATTATAAAAAATCTAGTTGTATGACTAAATAATTCAATACAACGACGCAAAGCTGACTGTGCTTCTACTGTTAGTTTATCAGCATTTATTAGTATAATACTTTTAAATATATCTCCATTATTTGAATTAATATTAGATTTAGAAAAAAATTGTAAATCTTCTCTAATAAATTTAATGCCTTTACCATGTGCACAATTAACATACATAACTAAATCTTTAATAGCAATTTTATCATTATTATAAATTAGATTTATAAATTCATTAACAATTGTGCTTTTACCAGAACCAGAAGGCCCATGAAATATAATATTAGGTATTTTGTGATTATTATAAAAACATTTTAATTGTTCTTTTATTTCTGTATGTATTTCTAATGTCATTTATTAAAATATATTTATTGTTTTTATATTTTAATAATTAATATTTATTAGTTTAATTAATTTTTTTAAATAAATTATAGATATATTTACTCTAATTGACTAACAATGTAATAAGTTAAAAAATCATAATACATATCATATGTCATATTGCCAGGAACTATTTGATTATTAACTAGTAAGTTACCACATGAAGTATTTTTAAACATACTTACTTCAAATTTATTAACTTTACATTTTAATGATTCTTCAAATTTTTTATATAACTTATGTTCTTCTCCTGGTCTATATGTTAGTTGTAAAGTAATATTATTAACTGATAAATTATTATTACTATTACTATTACTATTACTATTACTATTACTATTAGCATATGTAATTCTTTCAATTACTTCAAATAAACTTTTAAAATATAAAGTTCCCATAGTATCAACTAAAGAAATATATGATATCTTATTTAAATAATTAGTATTAGATACAATAGTATTAGCTATATATTCTGAATTAAAAAAACCATTTTGTTCTACTGGACAACAATCAAAACAAGAATAATATAATTTATATTTGTTAGATTGAATTATAGGAATATTATGTACATTATTATCTGTTTTTTTAATAATATTTTTAATTATTTCTAATGTTTCTAATGTAGTTAAACCAGTAGTTAATTTTTGAAAACTATTTGAAAAACTAGTTTTAAATGAAATATTACAAGCTAAATTAGTTGTATAACCTGGATGATTATCATCTAATGGCATATAAGCAAAATTAGTAATTAAATGTTCATTGTTAGTATTTTTTAAATACATTTCTGCATTATCATATAAAATATTTACTTCTTCAAAAGCATTTATATTATTAGTATTATAACTAATATCAATAGTTTCAGGGCAATATTTATCAACAATTTCTTTATAAACTAACATAGTATCTGTTTCTTTAAATTGTTCGCGTTCTTCTTTAGGCAACTTCTTAATACCTACATTTAAAGTTACGTCATAAGGTCGAGGACTACCAATAGAATTATATATATATTTATATTCACCTCTAGTATTTAACCATTTTTGAAAAGTTCTATTACAAGTAGGAGTAATAATATTTTTTAATTTAAGCATTTATTAATATAATTATATTAATTTGTTAGTTTTAAATAGTTTTAAAAAATAAATATTTTTTATATATTTAAAATGAAGATAAACTTTGAGTATAAGGATTACTTCTAAAAGCATCTAATAAATTAGGATTAATACGTTCAGCTCCTGTTTCTGTTTGATATTTATACTCAGGTAAATTAATTTTACCAAAAGTTTGAATAGATGGAGCAGCTGGTATAACAGCACCTGGTGCATTTACTCTAAATTCATATGGACTACAGTCATTACGATTAAATTGAACTCCTGATTGTCCTGTAAAAATATTAGCATTGCCTTGATTTGTTCTACCTGCTACTGCAGTAGCTTCTTTAATATCGTTATTATGTTGACGATACATATAATCATAATTCATATCACCATATTTAGCACCAGCTCCACCAGCAGCGCCATAATCAGAATAATTTGTAGTATCGCGTTGTTGAAAAACTGGTTGTTGATCAGCAGTTTGATATCCACCACCATTAATTTGATTATTAATATAACTATTAGGTGTATATAATGTTGTTTCTTTAATTGTAACATTTGGAACATCTCCAGGTGTTAATACATAACCTTCAGATACAGTAGAACCAGCATCACCATAAATGCGAATATTACTAGTATATTCTTCTCTTCTAGATGGTTTTAATATATCCATAATAGGAGCAATTACAGCACCAATTGCACTACTAAATCCTGAACCAAATGTTTCTTTTTGTTTTGTAGTAGCACGATTATTATTATAATTTGAAAAACTTTTAAGATGATTTTCACCAGATGTATGATCATGGCGTCCACTAGCAGCACTATGTCCTACATCTTTAGCAGGTAAAACAGCACGTTTAGGATCAGTATAATTTGTAGGCACATAACTAGCAGTCTTTAAATTAGAGTCAGGAGCTCCAGCATAAAACGCACTAGTATCATTTCTTGTACCAGGTTTTATAATTTCAATTGGATTTAAACGATTAGCTTTTTCAGCACCAGTTGTAGTAAGCCATCTATCTTGAGTATTAATAAAAAATGTGTCTGGTCTATATTTTTCAACACGACCTTCAATGCCTACATTTTTAACAGAAGATTGAGCAGGTCCTTCATGATTAAGTAGGGAAAACTCTTCTTTAGGTTTAGTAGCAACACGTAATTCGTCAACAGTTTTAGGAAGCCAAGAGTCGCGAGATTCCATACCAGAATTGAAGCCACCTGAACCTTGAGAACCATAACCTTGGTTTAAGCCAGGTGCAACACGTTCAGATTCAAAAGGTTTAACCATATTATTTTTCATAGCAGGATTAACACGTGATTGATAGAAGTCACTCATATTAGGAGCACCATAAGCCCATTGAACATTTTCTTGTGGACTAAAAAGAGGTGCTTGCTCGATTTTTTTTATAACTTGAGAACCTGAACCAATCATATTATCTAAAATAGTTTCAGCATTATTGTTATTATAAATTTGTCCTTTTAGTTTAGGACCATTAAAAGGTACCATATTATTATGCTTAAATTCATTAGTAGCCATATAATTGCCAGAAAGAGAGTGAATTTGTTGAATATTATCTCCTACATTCATTCCTTGTCTAGTTTTTTTTTCATAAATATTTTGGTCTAAATATTTGTCAGTAGCTTGATTGTGACTTGGATAATATTGAGCAGTTGCTACAAGTTCATCAGTATTAGTAATAGGATAATTAGAAGCAGGAATATTTGTATTAGGTAAATAATTAACTTTTTTACCCATTGAAGCAAAGTTTTCCTTATTTATATTATTCTTATTATCTTTTTTTTGATTGGAAACTACATACATTCCACCTAATGCTAATAAAGGTATTGCTAATTCCATATTTATATTATATATATAAACTATTATATTTTTTATATATAAAAACTTAATTTATTCTAAAACTATTTATTTATTTAAATTCCAATAACTTCCATTGTAATAAATCTTGCCTATATTAATATCTTCTTTTGTTATTAGTTTAGGATTTGTTAGATTATTCCTATATTCTAATTCAATTGGAGGTTCGTTTTTTTTTAAATCATATACCTATAATCTATATCTGGTTTTTTTATTTCTTTATAATCACGTGAAATATAATAATTATTATTAATAACATCTTTTCATACTGATGCAGCAAGGGAAGAAGTTAGATTATCATTTAATATACATTTTATATATTTATATTTCATTTTTATAAATATATAAAATATTTATATTAATTTAACCTATTTTCTTAAAGGTTGACAAGAATTAGAAGTAGAACAAAGATTTGGACCTCCTACATATAATCCAGTTTGTCTATCAACTGGAAGACTTTGAAATCCACTACTAGTATTTAAAATACAATCAGACGATCTAACAAAATTCTTTTTCTCATGATATCGTGTACTAACAAGATTTTCAAAATTAGGAATAGTATTATGCATAGTAGGATAATGCCAATCAACTTGTTCTAAATCTCTAAAAGTCCAAGCAGGTAAAATAGCTCTTGATTGTTCAGTTGTTAGAGTGTCATTACTGGGATAATTCATAGGTCTAGGATTAGAAAATGATAAAAAAGATTTATTTTTATTATATTCATCTTTTCCTAAACAATCACGACTAATGCGACGATCAATACCTAACAAAGAACTATTAACATCAGTAAAATTAGTGTATAAATTTGCACCCCACTTTTGTGCTCTAATTTGTGGATCCATCATAAAAGGCATATTATCACCATTACCAGGAACATCTAATTGCCATCTACCAGGACCAGTAATTTCTTGTGCTTGTTTTATTTTTCTACATGGGTCATCATGAAATCTTGTAAATGCCATTATATTATTATTATTATATATTATTAATAATAATAATTAAATTATTATTATTAAATTATTAAAATATTAATTTAAATAAACTAACAATAATAATATTATAAAATGGTTACAATATGTTTAAATATGATAGTTAAAAATGAAAGTAAAATTATTACTAGACTTTTAAAATCAGTATTGCCAATTATTGATACTTATTGTATTTGTGATACAGGTTCAACTGATAATACTATTGAAGTAATAACAAATTTTTTTAATGAACATAATATAAAAGGTAAAATAGTACAAGAGCCATTTAAAAATTTTTGTTATAATCGTAATTTTGCAATGGAATCAGCAGTTGGTTTAAGTGACTATTTATTATTGTTAGATGCTGATATGATATTACAAATTGGTAAAAATTTTGATAAAAATACTATTGCTTTATGTGATTGTGCTACATTATTTCAAGGAACTGAAGATTTTTATTATCACAATTTACGTATATGTAAAAACGAAGGTAAAAGCAAATATATTGGTGTAACACATGAATATATGAGTATACCAAATGAGTATACAAAAAGAGCAAATGTACCAAGAGATGATTTATTTATTTTAGATATTGGAGATGGAGGTTCTAAAGCAAATAAATATGAGAGAGACATAGCTTTGTTAGAACAAGGTATAAAAGATGAACCAAATAATGAAAGATATTATTTTTATTTAGGTAATAGTTATCATGATAGTGGTAAATATAATGAAGCTATTCCAATTTATAAAAAGCGCATTGAATTAGGTGGTTGGATAGAAGAAGTATGGTATAGTTATTATCGGTTAGGATTTTGTTATTATAATTTAAAACAATATAATGAAGCAATCGGACAGTGGTTAGAAGGTTATAATTTATATCCAGCTAGAATTGAAAATATATATGAAATTTTAAAGTATTATAGAACAAATAGTAAATATCATAATGCTAAAATATTTTATGATTTAGCAAAATCTATTATAAATAAAAAGCATAATATAGATGGATTTTTATTTTTACATAAAGATATTTATACATATAAAATTGATTATGAATATACATTAATAGCTGCATATTTAGGTAATAAAAATATTACTAATGAAGTAGCACACATATTAAATACTTGTAATAATCAAGCTATTAATCAAAATGTATTATCTAATTATAAGTTTTATAATAATCAAATACAAGCAAGTAAAAAAATAGATTGTTCTAATAAGTTAGTTCAGAGAATTTTGGGGGAAGATATAGTATTTTATTCATCTTCCCCATGTTTATTACAAAAAGAAGATAAGTCAGGCTATTATTTAAATATTCGATATGTTAATTATGAAATTACAAAAACAGGTAGTTATTTAAACTGTGATAAATATATAATAACAATTAATAAATATGTAGAATTAGATAATGAATTTAAAGTTATAAATACAAAAATATTTGAGTTAGAAGAAAATGGTAGACGTTATATGGGTATAGAAGATATAAAAATATTTAATACTAATACTAATACTAATATAAAATTTATAGGAACAGGTTTTCATTTAAATAATAAAATAGGAATTGTAATAGGAGATTATAATCTAACAAAAAATAAACTAGAATATAATGAATACACACAATCATTTAAACAAACAGATTGTGAAAAGAATTGGGTATTTTTTAAATCTAATATTAATTCTAAAGAACAAATTATTTATAGTTGGTTTCCATTATTAATTTGTGATTTAGATGAAAATACTAAACAATTAATTCCTATTAATAAACTACATATGCCTAAAATTTTTAAATATATTAGAGGTTCTTCATGTGGATTTAATTATAATAATGAAATATGGTTTATTACACACTTAGTTTCATATGAATCTCCAAGATGGTATTATAATTGTATTGTTGTATTTGATAATAATATGAATTTATTAAGATATACTCCGCCATTTAAGTTAGACAATACGCCAATAGAATATACATTAAGTATTATAGTAGAAGATAATAAAGTAATTATACCATATAGTAAGTGGGATAGAGAAACAATAATTGGTATTTATGATAAACAATATGTTGAAGGATTATTTATTAAATAACAATACGTAATTCACCTGTAGATGTTTTATATAAGTAACTTGTAGGTAAACCACCTGCAATAGCAGAAGCATTATCAGCATATGTAGGTAAACCAGGTAAATAAATTAAATTGCTATATTGAATACCAGCTGTGCCACCAGTTGTACTAACATTTATCCATTGGCTAATACCAGTAGGACCTGTAGGACCACGACAACCCAATCCAGTAGGACCCTGAGGCCCAGTAGGTCCAGTATAACCGTAAGCTCCTCTAGGTCCAGCAGGTCCAGTATCACCTTGTGGTCCTTGAGGTCCATTACCACGTAAATCACAACATTTGCGTTGACCTAAATATTCAGTATAACTTCTAACAAAGTTTGACATTATTAATATAATATTATATTTTATAAATATTTATAGAGTTATTTATAAAATAAAAAATTAATTTAATTATTAATTTAATTAGAAGAAGGTAAAGAACTTAAACAAAGCATAATTTTACCAAGACTAGCAACATCATACTTAACAACAAGAGGTAAATCATTTTCTAAATAAAGTTCAATTTGTGAGCATAAGTTAGTGCATTTAATAAAATAACCAAGGTTTTTCAATGAAAATTCACCTTGAATAACCTTTGATGAATCTTGTTTTAAAACAAAACCCATTGAACCATCAGCTTCAGCACGATGAATTTCTGCACTAGCAAATTGTCCTTGGCATTTAAAAATAAGTTCATTACCAACAGATTTAATTTCAAGTTTATCAGAAATACATGATAAGTCACGAATAATCTTTTGAAAATCAGAAGAAGGTAAATTAATAATAGAAGAAAATTTTACATCAGGAAACTCCATATCTTCATGGTCTGGCTCAATAAGACGCAACTTTTGAGTTTTACATTGCTTAATATCACCGTTTTCAAATTTAAGTCCTAAATGTGAAACAACACCATCAGCATAATCGTTGTTTTCAATATAAATAGTAAGTGTATCATCATTATCAATAGAGTTAATTAACTTAAAAAGGTGAAACATATTAACACCAATAATAATTTTTTCTTTTTTACATTCAAATAGTTCAAAATTTTGTGCAGCTAAATACATATGAGCTAAAATAGTATGTGATTTATCCATATTACTAATACGAATGCCGTCAGGTTGAAAGTAAATATTAGTTTCTAAAAGAATATCTTTTAAAGCAGTCATTAAAGTGCGAAACGGGGCAATTTGGACAGTTTTAATAGTTAAAACATTACCTTCAGTAGAAGTTTTGTTATTAACGGACATTATAAATATTTATAATTATTTTAACGCATTTCTTTTAAATCAAAATTTAAATAATATATTTTAATTTATTTAATTCTAATAATTATAATAATTATAAATTTAATTAAAATTATAAATTATTGCTAAATTTCCTAAATTTACAGAAATTTTAATTGTGATATGTTTTAGTAAAAAAAATATAATTTAAAAAAAACGATTTAAAGACAAGGTAAGAACATTATATAATGGACGATTTTTTTACTAAAGTTCTAGTTGAAATTAATTTAAAATATGGTACTAATCAATATGTAATGGGACGCCTACAACATTATATTAATAATTTACCTACATTGTTAGAAAATGATTTACGTCAATATGAACAACGAATTGAACGAAATGATGAACTAACAAATGAATTAGAATTATTTAAAAAGAGTTTTTTTGTTGTTAATAAATATTATTATTTACCAATTAATAATACTTTTTATGAATATGATAATAAAACTTATTCAGTTGTTAGTGAAGATAATATTTTACATAATTTATTATCTACAATTAATAATGAAGGCAAACTAACACAATGGAAATACAAAACAAAATCTATTATTTTACGTGAGATCAAAGAACGACATCTATTTAATTCAATTCCTGAATCATATACAATTGAAAAAGTAACTAACTTATTACAAGAATTACTATTTGTTAACAAAGAAGAAGCAAAATATTTTTTAACTATTATTGGTGATGGATTACTTAAAAAACAAACTAATAATATGTATTTTGTTAGTTCAAATATAAAAGATTTTTTAAATTATTTTAATGAATTATTATTTGCTATAACACATTCTTATAGCTATAATAGTAATTTTATTTCTCGTTATCATAATGTTCATGATATCACTAATTATAGATTAATACCTGAAAAAGATAGTATAATACTTATGACTGATTTTAATAAAATTATTGATAAATATTATATTGATTTATTATGTGTTGCAACATACTTTTCAAAAATGTATGAAAGTGCTGAAAATTATATTATTAATGAAACAAAAGATAGCTTACATAATTATGTTATGTATTTTAAAAATAAAACTATTACTAACATTGTTGAAGATTTTATTAGAATATGTATTACTAAATTAGATAATAATGATAAAGACAGTGATTTATCTAATTATTATATTAGTTGGCGTAATATGTTAAAAATATGGGATAAGTATCTAAATGCAATTAATATTCCTAATTTTATACGTTATGAAAATCTTAAAGATATATTAAAAACTATGTTAAATACATCATATCATATTAATGAAGGAGATGAACAAGTATTTATTGGAATTACCAGCAAATATTTATCTACTAAACAATCTAACAAAAATAAATAAATAATTTATTATATATCTGATGCAGAAATTGATTTAATTTTTAATAGTTTTTCAAATGGGTCAATATATTTTTGAAATTTTTCTAATATAAATTTTCTATCTTTACATTCTATATCACATTCATAAATATAACCTTTTTTTCCTTCTTCTATTAAATTATTACAATCACATTCTATTTCATTATTATTATTATCATAAACTTTTCTATGAACATTTTCATAAATATTTAAATAATATTTTTTTTCTGCTAAAAAGGCTTGTGGCGTTTGTAAATAATATAATAAATTAATTATATCACTATAATATTCTATAGAAACTGGTAATTCTATAATATTTGTACCTGTAAAAAAATCAGTAGTTTGTTGTTTAAAATCTATATCAGAAATAGCTTTATATGTATGTTTACCTGTAGCTGGGTCTGTTTTAATAATATAACTTATTTTATATATATTTGGATTTCTATCATTAATATTTGGCTCTTTTATAGATATATTTTCTGAATTAAATAACCTATTAACTAAACTAACAAATTGTTTTCCTATATTTTTTAAAAACTCATTATCATACATTCTATCTTGAACTAACAAAATATCTACATCATCCGATTTAATATTACTAGTTTTAAAATTATATGATGATAATATCATTTGTGCTGATTTGCCTCCTTTTATTATTAATTTAAGATCTATATTATTAATTTGAAATAAATTATTTAAAATACCTACTAAACATATTAATAAACCAATCATATTTGTATATTCTATTTTTATTGGATCATTATCCGTCATATTATCTGTAAAATATCTTATTAATGGAAAATAATATTTACTTTTTATAATATTATAAATATCTCCTTGAAAGCCTGCATTATTTACTATTCTATATAAATTATATTTATTTAATAATTCTATTAAATTTATATTTTGATTTCTTGGAACAAATTCTTGTGCTGATGCTTTTAAAGTTGGTCTAGATACTTGTTCTTCTTTTTGTTCTTTTGAATTTGAAATTATTTCTTCTACTTCTTTTACTGTTGTTGCTTGTTCTAATTCATTTGCTAATGCATTTTTATCTTCTTCGCCCATACTAACTAACTCTCTTTCAGCTATAGCAACATCTTTAGCTGCTCTTTTTGATGCTTTTTTTTCTCTTTCTTTTTCTCTCTTTATTCTTTCTTGTTCTGCTTTTTCTATTTCTCTTTGTCTTTGTATTTCTGCCTGTCTAATTTTATCAGCTTCTTTAGCATCTAATTCTGCTTGCTTTTTTAATCTTTCTTGTTCTTCTTTTATTTTTATTTTTTCAGCTAATGCTGTTTGTTTTGCTTCTTTTTGTAACCTATCTTGTTCTAATTTAAGTTTTTTTTGTTCTTCTTGTTCTGCTTTTTTTGCCTTTTCTATATTACTTTTTTCTTTATTTTCTATTCTAGTAAAAAATTCATTAATAGCCATGTTAGTAGAAATAAATTTATCTATTAAATTAATTTTATCTATTGAATTTAATACATTTTTTTCATCAAAAATAATACTTTTAGCTATATTATATTTATCTTTATGGTTTTTTAATAAATGTTTTATTAATTCATTTTTATTTAATACTCTAACATCACAATAATTACATTTTAGATGTGTTTTTATATGATTTTCATATAAATTTATATCATCACTTCTTGTTGGTGCTCCAATAGTCCCTTTTAAATGAAAAAATTGTCCACAAACTAAACATTGATTTTGAATACCACCCTTTTTTCCAAATCGTTTTTTCTTTGTTATATGTCTATTTTTACTATTATTTTTTCTTTTGTTAGTTCGTCTCATATATAATAAACATAAAATAAATTTATTATATATAATACTAATATTTTAAGAAGTAGCATTACCAGCTCTAAATTGAACATCATTAGAATCAGAACCAAGAGTAGTACCTTGCATACCACTTACTTCAGCCATATTACTTAAAGGTCTCATTCCACTACCACCTCTCATAGACTTAGATCTAGATTTACCCTTTTTTCCTTTTACAGATAATTTAACAAAACCAAATTTACCTTTCTTAGTACCATAACCAGCCTTAAGTAAACGCATTTCCTTTTTAGCAGTATGAAACTTAGATTTAGAAACAATGCGTCCACTTTTATTTTGCATCAAATCATCTTTCTTTAAACCACCTGAAGTCTTGTAGGCAGTTCCATGCCATACTTGGGCACGAGTGCCTTCAAGAGTCTGGTATTTGTGACCATTGATAACATATTTGCCATTAACTTTGGTATATTTTGCCATTTATAAAATAAAATGAGAAAATAAATATTTCTAAATAATAGGACAACTAACAAAATTAATTATTAATAAATTTGTTACATTAGTTAAAATCGATTTCTAATTGGCATTCCACTTCCCCCTGGTTGTCCTTCAAATTTACCAAACGCATTAATTGGAACAGGTCTATTTCTATTTCCAAAAGTTATTTTACCTCCTAAAGTTCCTGTTAAAGCTTGTGCTATTCTTTGATTTTCTGTTTGATATGGATTATTTTCGGCTGTTGCTGTGTAGAGAACTTTTTTATCAGCACAAAAATTTTGACATTGTTCTAAACCTTTCTCTTCACGATAAACATAATATAAATATTTTTTTATTAACTCTCTATCTCTATTACCAGGAATAAAATTTATTGGCATATTGTATTGTAATAATATTAAAAAAAATTGAATTATTTTTAAATAAGGTTAAAGACATTATAAAATATTATAATAATCATTACTTAAGTAAAAATGTCTAAATCTAAAACTAACTCTAAGATTGCTTTTATTGAAGAAGATAACGAAGCTAATGAGCTTGCCACTAAATATCAACAAAAAACTGATAAACAACATATCTTAGATAATCCTGATACTTATATTGGTTCTATTGAAAATGTTGACGCTAATATGTGGATTATGAATGATACTGGTGATCGTATTATTGAAAAAAATATTAAATATATTCCTGGTTTGTTTAAGCTATTTGATGAAGGTATTGTTAATTGTCGTGATCATGTTGTAAGAATGCAAACCGCTATTAATAATAATGTTCCTAATTCTATTCCTGTATCTTATATTGATGTAGGTATATCTGAAGATGGAACTATTACTATGATTAATGATGGTAATGGTATTGATATAGCAGAACATCCTGAAACAAAGTTATGGATTCCTGAAATGATATTTGGTCATTTAAGAACTTCAACTAATTATAATAAAGATGAAAAGAAAATTGTTGGTGGTAAAAACGGATTTGGATTTAAATTAGTACTTATTTGGTCTACATATGGCTATATTGAAACTATTGATCATGTAAGAGGACTAAAATATTGTCAAGAATTTAAAAACAACTTAGATACTATTTGTAAGCCTAGTATTACTAAGTGTTCTAAAAGTAAGCCATACACTAAGATTGTATTTAAACCTGATTACAAGCGTCTAGGCTTAAATGGCCTAGATTCGGATCTTATCGCTTTGCTTAAAAAAAGGGTTTATGATATTTCTGCTGTTACTGATAAGACACTTAAAGTAAAATATAATGCACAATTAATTCCCACTAAAAACTTTCAGCAATATATTGATTTATATATTGGAGCTAAGGGACAAGCAGAGCGTGTATATGAAGAACCAGAAGGTGGTAGTGGTAGATGGGAATATGCAGTAGCACTAACACCAACAAATGAGTTTGTTCAAGTTAGTTTTGTTAATGGTATTCATACTTCAAAAGGTGGTAAACATGTAGACTATATTATGGGTCAAATTACTAAAAAGCTATGTGAACTAATTGAAAAAAAAAAGAAAGTAAAAGTAAATCCTAATTCTATTAAAGAACAACTAATTTTATTCTTACGTTGTGATATTGAAAATCCTGCTTTTGATAGTCAAACTAAAGATTATATGAATACACCTATGTCTAAGTTTGGGTCTAAGTGTGAAGTTAGTGATAAGTTTATTGAAAAAGTTGCTAAGATGGGAGTTATGGATGCAGCAGTTCAAATTACTGAAGTAAAGGAAAATAAAGTTGCAAAAAAGACAGATGGAACTAAATCTAAACGCATTACTGGAATCCCAAAGCTTACAGATGCTAATTTTGCAGGCGATGAAAATAAATCACAATTATGTTCATTAATTTTGTGTGAGGGAGATTCAGCTAAGTCTGGTATTCTTTCTGGGCTTTCTTCAGAAGACCGTAATACTATTGGTGTTTATCCCCTTAAGGGTAAGGTAATGAATATTAGAGGTGAGACTGTTAAAAAAATAAATGAAAATAAAGAAATTGGTGAACTAAAAAAAATTATTGGTTTAGAATCTGGTAGAAAATATAATGATATGAAAGACGTAAACAAATATTTACGTTATAGTAAAATTATCTTTATGACAGATCAAGATTTAGATGGTAGTCATATTAAAGGATTATGTATTAATTTATTTCAATGTGAATGGCCAACTCTATGTGAAATTCCTGGATTTATTTGTTTTATGAATACTCCAATTTTAAAAGCTAAGAAAGGTAAAGAAGAGCTTAACTTTTATAATGATGGTGAATATAATAATTGGAAACAGTCTAATAATGATGGAAAAGGATGGCATATTAAATATTATAAGGGTTTAGGTACAAGTACTGGTAAGGAATTTAAAGAATATTTTC
>JACCEA012573170.1_pt1 | contig 20122 bp, 19 predicted proteins | sample 7449851 | NCBI WGS metagenome assembly JACCEA01 (sample SAMN15323453, study PRJNA562643) | freshwater metagenome | isolation source: river surface water | place: USA:Blue River Watershed | collected 2017-08-18
ACAATAATATCCATCGACTGTTCAGTCAATGTACTTGGAAGTTGATCAGAAAGCGCATCGTGCAAGATGAAAGAAACATTCAAATTCAATGCTTGAGCATTTTCTTTACTCAAACAAATTGCCTCCTCAGAATAATCAGTAGCAAAAATTGTCGAAGTTGGTAATTCATGCTTTAGTGCTAAAGCGATACAACCTGTTCCTGTGCAAAAATCGATCATCCTGGAGTTCTGTTTCGCAGACTGCAACACCCACTCTACCAATTCTTCCGTTTCGGGACGTGGAATCAACGCGCGATAATCACATTTAATTTCCAGTCCATAAAATTCTGTTTTACCAAGAATGTATTGAAAAGGCTCATTGGTTTGTAAGCGCTTAACGATACTTCTAAAATACAGCAAGTCTGATTCTGATAACAGGTTCGAATCGCACAGCAAATAGTCAGCAGACGAAAGTTTCAAGCGTTCGCAAATTGCCACTTTCAACATTGCTTTCAATTCACTTTCCGAAAATTGATGATGAAGTCTTTCCTTGAAATACGCTTTAACGGCTTGAATTGAATTTGTTTGTACGAACACGTGCTTGATTTTTTACAAAGATAAGCTTCTTACAAGAATTTGTGATTCTGGATTTGTGATTTGTGATTTGTGATAAGAAAAAGATTATGAATTATGAATTATGAATTACGAATCATGAATCCTTTAAAAGTTTAGCTTTGCGTTATGGACGCCAATTCAAAAAATCAAGTAAAAGATCGTTTACACTCTAGAAATAAGCACCGAGAGCGCTATGATTTCAAGGAATTAGTTGCAAGTAATCCAGCACTGAAACCATTTGTTTTTGTGAATCAATATGGAAGTGAAACGATTGATTTTTTCAATCCTGAAGCTGTAAAATCACTGAATGCGGCTTTATTGAAATTGCATTACAACATAAATGATTGGTCGATTCCTAGTGGTTATTTGTGTCCACCAATTCCGGGAAGAGCAGATTACATTCACCACATTGCTGATTTTTTGCGCTCGAAAAACTTTGGGAAATTTCCAAAAGAATTGAAAGTTCTTGATATTGGAGTTGGAGCAAATTGTGTCTATCCGTTAATTGGTTCAACTGAATACAAGTGGCAATTCGTTGGTTCAGACATTGATGAAACAGCCGTTAACTCAGCGAAAGCAATCTTAGCGAACAATCCACAATTTGATGAATTGATCGAAATACGTCACCAAACATTTCAACGCACAATTTTTAGAGGAATCATTCAAGAAAATGAGCTATTTGATTTAAGTATTTGTAATCCACCATTTCACGCATCAGCAAACGAAGCACAATCGGGAACTGCTAGAAAATTGAAAAATCTAAAAGCTGATAATAAACGTGAAATCGTTTTAAATTTTGGTGGACAAAGCAATGAGTTATGGTGTGAAGGTGGAGAAATCGCCTTCTTGAAAGCGATGATTAAACAAAGTAAAAACTATGCAAATAGTTGCTTTTGGTTTTCATCCTTGGTTTCCAAAGAATCAAATCTAAGAGCAGTTTATAGCGAACTTAAACATTTCAAAGCGATTGAAGTTGTTACCTTACCAATGGGACAAGGGAATAAAACGAGTCGCGTTGTTGCCTGGACATTCTTAACACCAGAAGAGCAAATAAAATGGAAAAAAGATCGTTGGTAAATTATTTATCAGATTTTAAATCAACCTTATCTTGTGACTTTTTAAAATTGGTTGCCCCATCTGGAGGAAAGATTTTCATCCACAAAATGCGTGACCATTTGTAGTTTTTAAATGCAACAATTGCAATCATTAAACCAATAATGACCATGGTTGTCCAAATCGATTGAATGTGAAACGTATAATGGCAAAGCGCAAAGGTGATTAATCCCATTCCTACTGAAAATCCGTAGCTTACATACATTGCTCCGAAATAGTAACCGGGCTCGCCCAACATTTCTTTTTTGCAATGCGGACACTGATCATTCATTTCAGGAATTGTTGGAAATGAAGTTTTTTTGAAAACATCGCCTTCACCGCAGAAGGGACATTTTTCTTTCACCATATTTACGAAGAGATTTGCCATGAAATAAATGTTTCTCAAAGGTACAACCTATATTCGTTTGAATTTTATTTAATTGTAATTTAGCATAAAAAAAATGCGATTTTTAGTAAGCATAAGTATATTATGGTCGAGTTTGATTGGATGTGCAATTTCTAAAGAAAATCAATCGAAAATTCAAGATACTGGTCATCAAATTGATACATTGTATAATTTTCAATCTAGTTTTATTAATTCCAGAAACATTACCATTTGGAAGCCTTTTAATTACTCCAATCAAAAAAAATATGCTGTAATTTACATGCATGACGGACAAATGTTATTCGATTCAACATCCACATGGAACAAACAAGAGTGGAAAGTTGATGAAACAATTGAATCATTGCTTACTAAATCAGTAATTAGAGATGTTATAGTTGTGGCAATTGACAACAATCCGTTGTTGCGTCACGCAGAATATTTTCCACAAAAACCTTTCGAAAAATTTGATAAATTCTATCAAGACTCACTTATCAATCAAGTTAAACGCTACGGATCAAATAGCTTATTTGGTGGCCCCATTCAATCAGACAATTACCTAAAATTTATTGTAAAAGAGTTAAAACCATACATCGATTTACATTATTCTACAAAAACAAATTCAGACAATACGTTCATAATGGGTTCGAGTATGGGAGGATTGATTTCCATTTATGCCATCTGTGAATACCCAGAAATTTTCGGAGGAGCTGCTTGTTTATCAACTCATTGGTCCGGAATTTTCACACTTGAAAACAACCCAATACCTGAAAATTTTCTGGCTTATTTAGCTGAATCTTTACCAACTTCTAAGCAACATAAAATCTATTTTGATTATGGAACGGAAACGCTTGATGCCCTTTATGAAGGTTCACAATTAAAAGTAGATTCATTAATGCGTTTAAAAGGGTATTCAGAACAAAATTGGATTACAAAAAAGTTTGTTGGAGCTGATCATTCAGAAAAATCCTGGGCCAATAGATTGAGTATACCCTTAACATTTTTACTTAAGAAATAAGTCATAATATATGTATAATTGATAGCTGTTATGAAATTTTCAATCTTAACTTTCTTCATTTGTTTTTCAACCATAGTTTTGGCTCAATCAGACAATACCATAGCAAAAATCACATTATCTGGTTATGCTGAGATATATTATTCTTATGACCCAACGATTCCTTCTAATCATCAGAAATCAGGTTTTGTATTTTCACATAATCGTTCAAATGAAGTGAATTTAAATCTTGGATTCATCAAAGCGAATTATCAAACAAAAACAGTTCGAGCAAATATGGCATTGATGGCTGGAACATACGCCAATGCTAACTTAGCGAATGAACCTGGTCTCTTGAAAGCCGTTTATGAAGCAAACGTTGGATTAAAACTTTCAAAAAAACACAATTTATGGCTTGATGCCGGGATAATGCCTTCACATATCGGATTTGAATCAGCAATCGGAAAAGACTGTTGGAACCTAACCCGGAGCATGTTAGCCGATAATTCTCCGTATTTTGAAACAGGTGTAAAAATTGGATTCTCTTCGAAAAATGAAAAGTGGTATTTATCTGGATTGGTTTTGAATGGCTGGCAGCGCATTCAACGTCAAGATGGGAACAATGCTCTGGCTTTAGGCCATCAAATAACATTTAAACCTTCTGCTAAATTAACACTTAACAGTAGTTCTTTCGTAGGTGCAGACTCGCCTGACAGTTTACGATGCATGCGCTATTTTCACAACTTGTACGGTCAGTTTCAACTTTCAAAAAAAATTGGACTAATCGCTGGTTTTGACATTGGAATACAACAATTACAAAAACACAGTAAAACATATGGAACATGGTTTTCACCAGTAGTCATTGGGAAATTCGCACTTAGCTCAAAATCAATAATTGCAATTCGAGGAGAGCTTTATTCTGATAAAGATCAAATTTATTTTATTACTGGTTTATCATATGGACTAAACTTAGCTGGATATTCAATAAATTATGATTTTAATTATTCAGAAAATGTGGTTTGGAGAATCGAAGCCAAAGGATATTCAAATGAAACAGCATTATTCAACCTTGTCAACCATCCTTCCAAGAATCAATTTTATATTACAACAGCTTTGGCTATAAGTTTTTAAGCATCCAGATATTGCATGCAAAATGCCCGGAATTTCCAAGTGAATTATTCAACGTTTTGAAACCAACACGCTCATAAAGATGAATTGCATTGGTTAATTCTGGCATTGTCTCTAAATAAACTGAAGTAAAACCGAATTCAGCTGCAGCGGTAAAACTCAAGTTCATTAAATCTGTCGCTATTCCATTTCCTCTAACCTCCTTAGAAACATACAATTTGACTAATTCCACACATGATTCTGGTAACCCTTGAGTTGGATAAATTCCACATGCGCCAACAATAACGTTGTCCATTTTAGCTACAAAATAAGCACTTTTGGGTTGCTGAAACAAGGTAAATAAATCGTCTGTTGTAGGATCTGTAAAAACGGTTCCTGGCATATCAACGCCATGTTCTTTTAAAACAGACCGTATTAATTCAGCAACTGGTTTATTATCATCAAGTTCAAGCCGAGAATAACGTGTTTCAGAAAACAAAAGCTAATTTTTTGGTTTAAAATAATGTGTGAATCCAAATCCAACTATAAGTGCTGTTGAAACACGATTGTATTCACTTGGATCATAACCACTAAATGTTTCGAGACCAATCATTTCAGGTCGATACGCAAAACCTTGGAAAGAATAACCGATAACTAAACGATACGAAGTAAATTCATCAGCTGTCAAGATCAACCCAATGCATGGTTCTAAATAGGTTGAATTCACTTGAATTGGTCCGCCTGAAATCGAATCATTTCTATCTGTTACAAAATAATTCTGTGTATAACCCATTTTAAGTGAGACGTCTGTCGCGAAATGATCGCTGTGAAATTTCTCCCAACCAACCTTCACGAATGCTCCACCACTATGCATCCCACCATAAACCTTTTTTGGAACCTTGAATTCATTAATCGCGAAGTAGCTATATTTCAATCCACCTCCTACTATTAAATGATTTTTAAACGCATATTGATAATATGGCTCAATGCTCACCAAGCCCTGCATTATTGATTTAAACGGCTTATTTGAGAAACTATTTGGCAATCCCAATTCAACATTAAAGGTATGTTTTGGATCTGTGATTTGAGCATTCACTGTTCCAAATACAACTAAAAATAATAATATGAATAGGCTTTTTGTCATCATGTATTGAACGTAAATCTACTCAAAATATTATTATCAAAAGAGTATTCCAACTGAATCTTTGTTAGACCAACCCCTGATAGTTAGGTCAAACTATCAGGGAATAAGATCTTGGGTTGTTGTAAGGTAGGGACCTGCTTTTAAAAGGAGTTTCAGTGAAGAGTAATTAGGCTCTCATTTCCTTTATTTTGTCAAAAAATATAGCAGTTTCAAATAAAATAATTTTGTCATTCGGAGAAAGATCCACTCGTTTCTTGTTGTATAGCTCACTCACGATTCTTTTCATATCATAAAGCATTTCCAAAAACAAAGTGTGATCAATTGATAAACTTAATCGATCCTTCCAATCTTGGTAGTTTTCAAATGAGCTAATGATATTCGTCCAGCGCTCTAAACTTGATTTTGGGCAGAAATTACTAGAGGATAGCACTTTATCAAGTTCTTCCAAGCTTGTTTTAGATTTTATTAAATCTTGTAATTCCTCTGTGATAATGTCCAATAAAATCAAAACTTCCCGTTCTGGTTTTGCTTCATTGACAAAATCACCATTTGAAATTAAGGCACACAAATTGAATTTCTGATTACGTATTGCAACAATGTTTTTACCTTTTGATTTAAACAACAACTCTCCAATCGTGCACTGTGAATCCAATACTTCTATCATTCCATTGCCAACCTCCTTTGATTGTTTAGCATCAACAGTTTGAATAAAAATTTGATCCGTATTCATCCATTTTGTATCTGGTGCTAAATGACAAATCGTAACACTATGGGTTAAAAACGCAAACAAATCACCAACCATAGTATTTAATGGTAAACTGTATGCTTTTTGAGCACCTTTGTGTTCAAATGAAATTAACATTTCCTGTCCTTCTGGACCAACAAAATGTCTTGGTTTAACGCGACAAGTAAATGATTTTCGTTCGCTCAATTGATCATGATAAAACAAGGTAAGCTCTAACTCACTTTTTCTTAAATCTTCAGAATTTCCAAAAGTATCTGCGAATTTTGCATCCAACTCTTTTAAAATAGGCAGTCGCGATTGATCAAAATTACTTTTAGCCTTCATAATTTGTTTCGAAATGATGAACAAAAACATTGGTAACATAAGCACGCAACGTGCTAAAAGATTAAATACTTCAAACTTCCGTTGCTTTCTGCCTCAAACATACAAAATGAAAATTCCATCAAAAAATTTTCTACCCTGTGGTTTTCCGTAGTTTTTGCATTTTTTTTTGTTCAAGAACACTTTTTTATTAAATTGTATTACGATTTATACATATTAATCGCTTAACTACTACGATATGTCAAACATTACTGCAAAAGATGTGTGGAAAGTTCTGCACGCTGATTTAATCGGAAAAGATTCACATCGAGGTATTACATTAACTTATGGTTGGTTTGCTAATCAGGTTGGACATTTTGCTCTTGGATTTGTTCCTTCCTATTTTGTTCACTTGTGCTCGAATCTTTCGTTTTTTCATTCAGCATTTTATGTAGCACTCTTTTGGACAGTATTCGAGACCTACAACGTCCTTTCTCCCATCTATAAAAAAGAATATAAAGGAAATAAATCATTCAAGGTTCAATGGGGAAATATCGTTTTTGATATGTTCACCGATTTGTGCTTTTTTTGGATTGGGTGCACTACCTATTATCTTTCACAAGTACATGATAAAAATGTTTTAGTCGTTTTCCTTTTAGGTTTAGGGCTCATGTTTTTTTCTATTCGCTACTGGGTTTTAACAAAACTGTATCAGCAAAATGCCTTATTTCCATATCAATTTAGACTAAGTCAATGGGATGTTCCAATTCAAAAAACGTACATTACATTGATTGTCGATTTCTTAAAAAAGAAGCCTGCAGGACAACATTTTATCGTATTGGGGAACAAAGGAAAAGGTAAAACACGTTTAATGGTTGGATTGGCTAATGAATTTTCGATTCGTCACAAAAAATGTACTTACACAACAATGTCCAAATGGGCTTCCATGCTTGAAGAAGATGAACAAACGTTGAAAGAAACAGCCTATTCAATTTGGAATTGGAGTAATTCTCAATTCCTACTTATCGATGATATCAATCCAGGTAATCCGTCAGAATCAAACAAAACAAGTGCAAAAGAAACCTTTGAATATATTAATAAGAAATATTCAGAACGAAATATAACTGCTCTACAATCAATGAATGTTGCTTGGGTTGTAGGAGAATGTTGTGACGGAGAATCAGCAAATGATTGGAAAAAAATGATTGAAAAATTAGATATTTCAGCCGATTCAATCCATATAATCGACCTTAATGTCATCTAAGGTAACAAATTATTTTGGAAAGCAAATGCAATCAAATGAGCGTTATTTTTCACATTGAATCGCTGAAATAGCGGATGAATTCTTTTTTCGATTGCAGATTGAGATACATCCAATTGCTCAGCCATTTCTTTGTAGGCATATCCATCCGCAAGCATTTTAAGAACTTCTAATTCTTTTTGTGAAATGTGAAAAGGATAAAACAAACTTTCATTTAAATCGGTTTCAAATGCGTCTTTTTCAGGCCCATAAGCTGCGTAGCGCATTACCTTTCCAAATTTTAATCCTGGATCGACTTGAAAACGACCTTTTATCGATTTTAAGCGGCCATCTTCATGAGTTTCAAAAACACTGACTTTGGCAGTAACAGGTACTTCCGAACCGTTTCTATGAACAATTTTCAATTCAATCGTAAAACTGTATTCAGTAAGTTTCTCATTGCGTTGATGTAAAAATTTCAATGCTTTGTCATTGATTTCATTCACAAATGGAGCAAATGCTGGAGCTGTAAAATTTACAATTTCAAGCATGTTAATTTCTTCGTTCGGAATTCCACACACTTCCTCCCAACCATCTGCATATAGCATTCTACCTTTCTCAAACGAATAAACGTAAATTCCTTCTAATGGGTACTTATAAGTTTTAACACGAAAATCTTTAGCAAAATCTGAACTCAAATCAGCTGGAACGTTGGTAATAAAACCTTTAGAATATGCCCCTAAATCATCCATTACTTGATTTGAAATTAATGTTATTAAACCGTTTTACTATTCAATTTTTAAAGTTATAACTATTTTTATAATTTATGAATTAGGATGAATATTTTAACAAACTCAATCTACCAATTTCATCTTTTTCAATAAAAAGGAAGCATTCATGTTTTGGCAAATTCCTGGTCGAATTTTATAATCAAAACTTAATTCATCATTCACAATCGTTGAATCAAAATACCAGTTTTTGTATGCCAAATTATTGTTTGCCAATTCACATAAGGATAAATCATGCGTTGCAATTACCCCCTTAGCATTAAGTGTTTTCAACTTTTCCAAAAATTTTGCAGAGCCAATTTCTTTGTCTTTTGAGTTTGTTCCTTTTAAAATTTCGTCCAAAATAATGAATACCTTCTCCCCTTTTTCAATCGCATCCATAATGAATCTTAAACGTGTTAATTCTGCGTGGAAATAGGAACTTTCAACTGTTAGATCATCTGTTGTTCTCATCGAAGAATACAAACTCATTTTCGGGATTTCACATCGCTCAGCTAAAATTGGAAAACCTGCATTTGCAGCAATAAAGGCTAAACCTAAACTTCTCAAATAGGTACTTTTACCGGCCATATTTGGTCCAGTGATAATTAAAAAGTGATTTTCTTCTGTCAATTCTACATCGTTGCACACGCGCTTATTCGCAAGAACAAAAGGATGACCTAATTTTGATATGTTTATATAATCACGCTCTGAAAAATGTGCATAACAGGTCTCGGGAAAATTAAATCGATATACAGCACCAGAAATCCATACTTCTAATTGCGCCAATTGTTCCTCCCACTTTCCTAACTTAGATTCATTTTGAACCTTCCATTGATTCCATTGATGGATCACGTGATAATCCCAAGCCAAATAAAAATTTAAAACAGTACCAACCAACAAGTTCATTCTAAAATCCATTCTGTTTTGAATTTTCTCTAATTGGCGCAGTGAATCCAATAAATTTTGCTCACTTGTAAACAATGCTTCTTGATTTACTTGCAACAAACCAGGTTTTAATTTCAATTTCTGATACAACACCAATTGTCGCTCTTGCATTTTCACTTGACTTGAATAATTGGTCACCTTTGAAGTAATGACATTTACCTTAGAGAAATTTTTTCCAATTAAACCAAGAATGAAGGCAATGTAAAAACTAAAAACTGTCACAGAAATTAGATCAAAACTAACAAGAACAGTTGCAGTAATCGACAAAATTGGAACGAGAAAACGCATAATAGGAGCTTCTTTCAATTCTCGACTTTCTATACTTGTAATTTTTTCAAATGAACGGTCTAATTCTTCTTTGTCGAACACTAAACCTTCTGCTAAAAAGGTCTGACACCAATCCATTTCAGAAGAAAATGTTTCTATTGCTTCATTAGCCAAGGCATGATTGTCAACACCATACATTAATTGCTTAGCCAATAAATTTGATCCTTTTCGTGAAACCGTGCGATTGAATAATTGATAAATACTCTTTTTTCCAAACAAATCCATGTCAAGTGCAAAAGCATGTTGTGCATTTCTGTATTCATTTCCTTCGTCAAAATGAAGCCAATCACCATTCAAAACATTGATTTCCTCTTGGTTTATTTCAATTAACTTCTTCCATTTATCGCGAAGGTATTTGGCGTTTACTGAAAGATTAACCAATACTAAAAACAGAACGAAGAAAATTACAAAGCCAATGAATGCTAATGTGGATCCCCAAAAAAAGTACAATGAATTGAATGCCAATAGAAAAGAAAATAACCGAAATGTTCCGATCAATTGATACCGTTTTTTTGCTCGAACATATTCAACCTGGCATGATTCAATTCGATTTGTATAATAAGCCCTGTTCTCCAATTTTAAGATTTTGTGTTATTGCAAACATACTGATTCTTTAGCCGCACATTCTAAAAATTAATCCTTATTTTTAAGTCGTGAATAAGAACATTGATCGTTTAAAACTAGCGCATTTTGGAAATCTTGAATTACTTGCGAAACAAGTCGTTGAAGGTTTTATTACAGGATTGCATAAAAGTCCATTCCACGGTTTTTCTGTTGAATTTGCTGAACATCGTCTGTATAATAAAGGTGAATCAACTCGTCACATAGATTGGAAACTGTATGCAAGAAGCGGTAAATTATTCACTAAAAAATACGAGGAAGAAACGAATTTACGTTGTCAAATTGTGATTGATTGTTCAAGTTCGATGTATTTCCCAAAAGACGCTGAACTCAATAAATTCGACTATTCCGTGTATTCTGCGGCATCTTTAATTGAATTATTGAAGCGACAACGTGATGCTGTGGGTTTATCCTTTTTCTCAAACAAGTTAGAATTACACACTGCAGCTAAATCTTCCATGGCGCATCATCGCTATTTATATAGTGAATTGGAAAAACGAATGACGCAGTATGCTGAAGGGGCGAAAAAAGGAACAAATGCCATTCAATCAATTCACGATGTTGCAGAACTTTGTCACCAGCGAAGTTTGATTATCATTTTCTCTGACATGTTGGATGATCCAAACCATTTGGATGAGTTATTTCAAGCAATTCAACACATGAAACACAACAAACATGAGGTAATTCTATTTCATGTAGTAGATAAAAAAATGGAAGTTGATTTTGAATTGGATAATCGACCATACAATTTGGTTGACATGGAAACTGGTGAAAGCATGAAATTGCAACCTGCTGAAATCAAAGATTTTTACCACGAGTCAATTGACAAGTATTTTAACGAATTAAAAATGCGTTGCACGAATTACCAAATTGATTTTATGGCTGCAGATATCAATATTGGATTTGAGCAAATTCTGTTGCAATACATGCTGAAGAGACAAAAATTGTATTGACGAGAGACTAGAATTTTAAAAGATTAGAATTCTAATTTTTCACAACAAAAAATTGGATGCAAGATTATCTTATCCTTTATGCGCTTCCTCCAATAAATCCAATACCGTTTTTACCGGGCTAAAAGTTTCAGAAGGAATTTCAACGAACAAGGTGTTCCAGTTCGACATGCTACCATTCCAGAGTCCAGGTAATTCAATAAAACGTATTGCTTTTCCATGATGCTTTTTACGCACAACAAAGAACTTTGAATCGTCTTTAAATTCAGTTAAATCGAACTTTTTCCCTTCGAGTGAAATGGAAGAAGCAGCAATCATCACTGGATTGAAATGCGTACTTTGTACCATCAAACGATATTGATCGCCTTTGATCGAAATCTGTGCTTTTTCAACAATCTGTTTGGTAACAACTCCGTTATCATTTACCCAAAATGGTCCACCACCTGGCTGACCTTCGTTTTTAACCATTCCACAAACGCGAGAAGGACGATTCAACAATGATTTGATGCAATCATCCGTTTTGATTCCATTTAATTGACTTTCTGAAAACACTTGAAAACGCTCGTTCAATTCCAATAAGGCTTGTACACTTGGAGCTTCGTAAATTTTCTTTGCTTCTGTTTTAAAATCTAATAACAAACCACCCAACACTTTCCAAGTTTCAATCGCTAAATCTGAATTTTTATAATGCTGCAGATTGTCAATGTTTTTAATAAAAACTAGCTCTTCATCGATAGCATTTAAATGAGAAAGCAAAGCTCCATGTCCAGCTGGCCGCGTAATCAACTCATTTTTCTCATTGAAACACACCTTTTTTTCTTCATCAAAAGCAATTGAATTTGTTTGAACAGATTGCTCTGAAAAATCTACATTGTAGCTAGTTCCACTTAAGCCTTCAATATGCTCAATTCCATTTCTAATTTCTTTCTCAAATGCAGATTGTATTGTAAAATGAAACGAAAATTTGTAATTGTTTAATTTTGCACCCTGAATCAATTGTTCTTGAAATGGATTCAAAATGAAAGGATCGTTGTTGTGAAATGGAATTAAACCTTTTGGCAAATGTCCATAACCTAAGCCATCTTTGTTTAAAATAAACGAAACGATTTCTTCGAATTCAATAGTTTGATCTTTAATCGCTCCTTGTTTTTCCTTCGGTAATTGCTTGAAAAATGCAAAATCACTTATTGAATTTAAAAAACGTTCAACCTTTGATCGATTTTCATCATTTGGTTCTTCCAAAAATTCATACAAGAATTCAAACATTCGAGAACCCGATCCAGATGCAGGAATAAAAAAGCTAATGGGCACATTCTTATGAACGTATGTATCAATATACCTAGCCTTTTCATCATCGGATAAACGCAGAATTCCTTCACCAATTTTACATGCTGCAACGAGTTCCAACGAAGGATTTTCATTAAATACCTTTTCTCTTTGCGAATTTATTTCTTGCTCAGTGAATTGATGTGACATGATTTGGATAAAGTTTTCTTTAATTTGTAGCGTGAATATAATGTTCGAATATATAAATTATCGTTGGAATGCCAAGGGAAGACATGGAACTCATTCACCCTTTGTGTACGATTTTACAGATCAATGTTTACAATTGAAGCTTGAATCGCCCTTTAAAAGCAAAAGAGAAAAACTGTTTAGTACTTTGCGTTCCAACCATGAAACCATTCAAATCACTGATTTTGGCGCTGGTTCAAAATACTTAGGAAACGAACGAAAAATTTCACAAATATTTAAAACAAGCTCTTCAAAAGGGAAATATGGTGAACTTTTGTTCAAACTTGCAAAGCACTATCAGCCACAAACAATTTTAGAGTTTGGAACCTCACTTGGAATTGGAACAATACATCTTTCTGAAGGAAATCCAGGAGCAGCGATAACAACCGTTGAAGCTTGTCCTGAAACACGCAAACAAGCATTAAAAACGTTCGAGAAATTGAATATCAACTCAATCAATAGTGTTTTGTCAACATTCGATGATTTCCTCGAAAATTACACTGGAGATCAATTTGATCTTGTGTTCGTTGATGGACATCATGACGGTGAAGCATTGAAAAAGTACATGACTCAATTGGAAAAATTTTCGCACAACGATACCATATTCATTCTCGACGACATTCGCTGGAGCGATTCAATGCTTGATGCTTGGAAATGGTTTGTTCAACATCCAGATTACCATGTAACAATGGATTTATTTCGAATGGGAATAGTTTTGAAACGTCCCCAGCAAGTGAAAGAGCATTTTACAATTAAGCTATAATACAATTCGATAATGGCTTAATTTTTGTTTTCAAAGGCAAAAAAAATGTTATGAAAACTTCATCTTCACTTTTTAAGATTATCCCTATTCTGGGCTTGTTGCTTTTTTCGTGCACTAAAGAAGGACTTTTTAAAACTTCTTCGGATAAAATAATGGGTGAATGGCGATTTGAAAAAGTAACTTTCAAAAAAGATAAAGCAATTTTTCAAAAGAACTTAACGGATGAATATTCGGATGTCGAACTTACATTTGACAAAGATTATACCTTCTCAGAAATTGATAACTCCACAGGACAAAGTTATCTCGGATCATGGAATATCGATGATGACCTGGACAATTCAAGTATCAATAGCAAAGGCGAAATCACGTATCAAGAACATTTAGTTGGAACCAAAACCGACCAATCAAATGGAATTGTTTACCTCGTTAATTGGCAAAATTTAGCAGTCTCAAAACGAAAAGTCACTGCAATTGAACGCAAAGATGACGGAACGTATACGTATGTTCTGAAACGACCTTGATTAGAATGTTGAAGTAAGCAAATCAAATACTTGAGGTTGTGCGCTTGCAGGTTGAGAAAACGTAATTGTTGAACTTCCTGTATAAATTCCATCAGGTCGTTCGGCCATTGCAGGTTCAGCAGCAAAAACGACCTCAGGTTCTGGAATATATTCTTCAACCGACATTTCAGCAGTTGCAACCATCACATCTTCATAAATAGGATCAGCGTGTTCCGAACGAGTATAAATTATCGGTTCAATAACTGTTTCCACATTTGAATCAGTTGAAACTGGATTCGAAGTTTTCACTCTTGAAGGCTTCGCGTTTTGTTTTTCAACTTTCACTTCTGCTAATTGTGTTTCAGTTAGATCTTGAATTTTAGTAGAATTAATTAACGGATATGCTAATAAAAACAATAAACCAATAGCAGCAATTTGCACCAACGGTCGTTTAACAAAAGCCTTTTCTTTCGGATATAAAACAACTAAAGCTGAATTGTACCAGATAGCTCTTGGCTTGTGCCCATGTTTCTGAGCAAAAATGTCGTCCAATGAACTTTTCGTTTCTGTTCTCGGTACAATTGTTTCAGATTTCTTTAATGCTTCAACGCTCAAAAAAACCAATTTTAATTGCTCAAACTCCTCTTCAGAAGAACAATAGTCATTCAATGCAATACGCTCATTGCTTGAAAGTTCATTGAACTCTTTTTCTAAAACTGTATTTACTAATTCCTTTTCCATCTAACGATTTTCTATAGGATTAAACTCTTTTAAACTTTCTGCCAAATACTTGGTTGCATAAAACAAACGTGATTTAACCGTTCCTTCATTGATTTCGAGTACTTCTGCAATTTCCTTGATTGATAAACCTTCAATATGACGCAAACTAAATGCTTCCTTGTGTTTATCATCTAACTCTGCCAAATTCTTCACAAATGCTTCTTGGAAAAACGAATCTTGAACCTCATTCATCACATTTACGCTTGTGTCCGACAATGCATAATGATTATCTAAACCATTTGACATTCCTTTGCGCACTTCAGCTTTTTTGTATTCGTTTTTACACATGTTATTCGCAACAGAATATACCCAAGTTTTGAACGAACGCGTAGGATCAAAATATTCCGGTTTATTGACAATTTTTGCAAAAAGATCATGCACAAAATCTTCCGATTTCTCGCGGTCTTTCCACAACATACGCATAAAATAACGCAACAAAGCAGCCGCATAACGGTTGTACAATTCATCGAATGCTCGCTTATCCCCTTTTGAGATTGCTTGCATCAACTCCTCGTCAGAGAACGTGTTATGTTGTGCTCTGAAAATCTTCATCAATACGAACCTTTGATTTTTTTCACTTGATCATATTTTTTGCACTGAACCGCCACTTTATCCATCGCTTGGTCAACCTCTTTTACCTTTTCCATTTCCTTCGATTCGGTATAGGTTTTATGTAAAAACAACAACATTGGCAAATAATTTGCTGAAAGTTGTTTTGCTTTATCTGTTGTCGCTTTATTGATTAACGTTTTAGATAATTCTTCATTCCACAAATAATCATTGCGATAAAAATTATTGTAAGTCAACTCTTTATGATACTCGAATACTAGCGCAACAGCAAACAAATTTTGTTGAATTGGAAGAAAATACTCTTTTGGAGTCGTCATTGAGATTGCCAATCCTTTAGATTCATTTTTTTGGCAAAACTCTTTCAGATAATCAACATCAATGAGCACTTTTTCCGGCAAGATATAAGCAGCTGTTTTTAAATCTGTTCTATATTTTTCACTTTGCAAGAAATCAAGGGAAATCAATCGGACATCTGTTCGAATCTTCTTCGTTGTTTGGAGATAATAACATGCATAAGAATCATCAAAACCATGCGTAATTAATGTTCCATTATCAGGTGCTGACTTCAACAAATCTTCCGCATAATCAAGCGCTTCTTGACTTAATCGTGTTGACTTTATCAATTTATCCAAATATACTTGCGCATTCTTAGCATCATTCATGATAATATGATACGCAGCAAGTTGAATTTGAACATCCGAATTTTGAGGACGCAAACTCTCTGCTTTTTTCAAATCATCCACAAGTGAAACGTTATAATTTCCTGCAACGTATTTGAAATAGTGGTATTCAAAGGATTCTGGTGCGTTTTGTTCCAAGTCATCAACCACTTGATTCATTTGCGTTTGTTGTTGGATGGAAGGTGAACGTTGTGTGCGTTGAGTTGACGATTGTTGTTTTGTAAGTGTAAAGGAAACAGCGCTTTGAGAAACTTTTTGAGATTGACTTGACAATTGATTTTGGTCTTTAACTATTACCGCTTTTTCTTGTTTCGTTTCAAGTGATTTGTATTTCTTTGAACTTGATTGAATTTTTAATTCTTCCAATTGTAGTGTATCAAGTTGGTTTTCATCTTCAACTGAAGCGGGAACACTTAAAGAGTTTGCAGGAACGGACAAGTTAAATCCATTTCCGTTTGAATTGTTAGAGTTAATTACTCCACTATTATTTGTCGCAGGTACCGAATTTTCATTTTGATTGTTCACTTGAGCGAAAGAAAAACTTGCACTGACAATCAAAGCTATGAACAAAAGTAATTTCATTGATTCGTTTATTTTGAACCTGATACATTCCAAAGATACATTGGTTCAATGGCAATTGAAAATTTAATTGAAAATTATAAAACCTGTTAAATAAAAGCGCAGTGATTTTCGATTGCAAAATTTAAACATTTAAATTTTACTATAGAATAAAAAACAACGAATTACAAAACCCAATTCTTAAATTTTAAATAATGAAATTTTCAAATCTTTGAATTTTTGAATCTCTTGTAAATCAATTATTATCCGCGGCAAATAAAAACTTATTGGGAGAAACCAAATTCGTTTTCACGGCATACATTACGATTCCAGCAGTATTTTTCACTCCTAATTTGGACATGATATTTTTTCGATGCGTATTGATGGTGTGATTACTTAAAAACAATTGTTCTGCGATTTGTCCATTCGTCATTCCTTCTGCAATCAAAATGATGATTTCATTTTCTCGTTCAGATAAAATAACTGGTTCGCAGGAAAAGGAATCAAAATCAATATCGTTAACATCAATAGAAGCACGTTGAATTGTTTCTAAGATTTGACCACAGAAAAATTTATTTCCGTGTCCCGTTTCTTCTACTGCATTGATGATTTCAGCTAAATCACAATCTTTTTTAACATAGCTAGTAACACCTGAACGCAAAGCATCTACCAACGTTTGAGCAGATTGTTCTGGGGTAATTGCCAAGAATTTAACTTGCTTATTTTGACTTATTACTTTTGGTATGATGTCGATTTCAAAGCCCGGAGAAGTGTAATCAATCAACACTACCGCTGCACCAAAATTTTTAACAAGTTCCAACAATTCAGCTTTGTCTTTTGCTTCACCAACAATTTTAAAACCGCCGTGAGCATTCAGAATAGTTCGCATTCCTACTCTTACCAAATCGTTACTATCTGCTAAAATGACGTGCACCTTATTTAGAATTAATTTAAACAAAGGTAACAAGTTCCTCAAAATCGATTCAAAAAAAGTGAGAAAGTTTATCAACAATGTATTTCTTAAAAACGAAAAAGCCTCCCTCCAAAATTGGAAAGAGGCTTTTCGATATGATAATTAACTGTATTAACGAGTGAATAACATTTCACGGAATTTTGGTAATGGCCATGATTCATCATCAATTAACAATTCCAATTTATCCGCATGGTAACGAATTTCATCAAAATGAACTTTCACAGTATCGCAGTAAGCAAATGCTTTCTCTTCCGCATGAGTCAATTTGTTTGCAGCTTTACGAGCCATTAGCATTGCATCTGCAGACGCTTTCATTTTGTTCATGTGAATCGCAATACGCTGAATCAATTCAATTTGACCTTTTGCTGCCTCTTTTCCAGCTTTATCACCTAAAACATTGAACAATCCTTCAACATTCTTGATCAATTTATTTTGATAATCAACAACTGCAGGAATAATCATAGATTGAATCACGTCACCCATAATACGCGCTTCGATTTGAATTTTCAAAATATAGCTATCGAATTCAATTTCTTTACGTGCTTCCAACTCTCTTGGTGTTAAAACGTTCATGTCGTTGAACAATTTCGCCACTTTTTTCTCTCCCCAAACTTGTAAAGCTCTTGGTGTGTCTTTTAAGTTTTTCAAACCACGTTTCTCAGCATCTTTCACCCATTCTTCACCATAACCATTCCCTTCAAAACGAATTTTTTTAGACTCTTTAATCAATTTTTGAAGTTCTTTCAAGATTGCTTCATCCTTCGCTTCTCCTTTGTCGATACGAGCATCTACAGAAACTTTGAAATCTTGTAATTGTTTTGCCATAATTGTATTCAACACAATCATCGCTGAAGCACAGTTTGCAGATGAACCAACAGCTCTAAATTCAAATTTATTTCCTGTGAAGGCAAACGGTGAAGTTCTGTTACGATCTGTATTATCCAACATAATTTGTGGAATTTTACCGATGTTCAATTTCAATTCCGTTTTATCTTCTGGCGTCATTTTTCCAGCTTTCACATTTTTCTCAATATCATCCAACAAAGTAGACAATTGAGATCCAATGAATGCAGAAATAATTGCTGGCGGTGCTTCGTTTGCTCCTAAACGGTGATCATTTCCAGCTGATGCGATACATGCGCGCAATAAATCAGCGTGATCGTGAATTGCTTTAATTGTATTCACGAAGAATGTCAAAAATTGCAAATTCGTTTTAGGATTTTTTCCTGGTGCCAATAAGTTAACTCCAGTATTTGTTCCCAATGACCAGTTATTGTGTTTTCCTGATCCGTTAACCCCAGCAAATGGTTTTTCATGCAACAAAACACGGAAATCATGTTTACGTGCAATTTTCTCCATCAAGTCCATCAACAACAAGTTGTGGTCATTTGCCAAGTTACACTCTTCGAACATTGGTGCACACTCGAATTGATTTGGAGCAACTTCATTGTGACGCGTTGTAACTGGAATTCCCAACAAAATCGCTTCTGTTTCAAACTCACGCATGAAAGCAGTTACACGATCTGGAATTGATCCAAAATAATGATCTTCTAATTGTTGACCTTTAGCAGCAGCGTGTCCAAATAATGCTCTTCCTGTCATCATCAAATCTGGACGAGCGTTGAACAATGCTTGATCTACTAAGAAATATTCTTGTTCCCAACCTAAAGTTGCGTTTACTTTCGTTACGTTTTTATCAAAGTATTGACACACTTCAACAGCTGCTTGATCAACAGCATGTAAAGCTTTCAATAATGGCATTTTATAATCCAAAGACTCACCTGTATAAGAGATGAAAATTGTTGGGATACACAATGTTTTGCCAATTACGAACGCTGGAGAAGATGGATCCCAAGCTGTATAACCACGTGCTTCGAACGTATTTCTAATTCCACCATTTGGAAATGAAGATGCATCTGGTTCTTGTTGAACTAATAAATCACCATCAAATTTCTCCATTGCTCTTCCTGGACCAACTGGCTTAAAGAACGCATCATGCTTTTCAGCTGTTGAACCAGTTAATGGTTGAAACCAATGTGTATAATGTGTAGCTCCTTTTGTCAAAGCCCAATCTTTCATCGCGGAAGCAACTTGATCAGCCATTTTACGATCTAAACGTGTTCCATTTTGAATCGATTCTTGCATCGATTTGAATGCTTCTGATGGTAAATATTCACGCATCACTTCAATGTGAAATACGTTTTTACCAAATAATTCGGATACTCTTCCGTCAAAATCAATGTGTTTCGGTGTGCGATTCAACACATCTTGATACGCTTTTTGTCTTTTGGTTGCCATGATAAAAAGATTTTTTTTGCAAATCTACATCATTTTTTAGGGGGTCAATTCATTTTTTTACACTTTTTTATCAACAACCCCCTATTTATTTTATTTAAATCTGATTTTTTTTCAAAAAAAACTAAAAACCCCCTCATTTTTCAGTGGTATTTTATTTTTCTTTAATTTTCAGGTATGAAATTCATCCTTTTTTGCAGTTTTATTAGTTTCAATATCTTTTGCTGGTCACAATCAGATACAATTTTGATTGTTTACCCAAAAGATCCACAGTTGATGGA
>JACCEA010599069.1_pt1 | contig 20116 bp, 30 predicted proteins | sample 7449851 | NCBI WGS metagenome assembly JACCEA01 (sample SAMN15323453, study PRJNA562643) | freshwater metagenome | isolation source: river surface water | place: USA:Blue River Watershed | collected 2017-08-18
CCAACTATGGCCGCTGGCTCCGGAAATGTATTTGCCAATGGAAAGCCTGTATGTCGAGCAGGTGATCCCGCAACTTGCGGTCACCCAGCGTCTGGTTCGGGCAACGTCTTCGTCAATTAACTTGACAATTTAATAAATTCCCTTTAAAATTAAAGCATGAATATCTATTTAGACATGGACGACGTTGTCGCCGACTGGATTGCCCACGCCCAGGACTTTTTAAAAATGCGTTGGGATCACTCAAAAGGAGAGCGTATTCCCCAAGAAGATTGGGATAGGCTCAAGGCCGATAGTCGATTCTATCGCACATTGCCGCTGAAAGCTGGCGCACATGACCTAGTCAATTGGTGTAAAGACTACTCTGCCAAGACTGGTGCTAACCTATACTTCTTAACAGCATTACCGCACGATTACAGTGTGCCATATGCCGCACAAGATAAAGTATGGTGGGCCAACGATCACTTTCCTGGTATCCCTGTGTTTTTTGGACCGTTTAGCTATGATAAATGGCGCTACTGTCGTAGTCCAGAAGACATACTAATTGATGATAGAACCAGCAACTGTAATGAATGGGTCAATGCTGGTGGTCGCAGCCATATCTATCGTAATTGGGATGACTGTCGAGTTTGGTTAGAAAATACACTAGGACCTCTAAACTAAGCTAACTACAGTATGAAGATTTTAATTACTGGATTATCTGGCTTTATTGGTAGTTATTTACAACGACGACTCAGCGCAAAGCATGAGATATTTGATTTAGAGTGTGATCTTAGAGAACACAAACAAGTCAGTGATCGACTGAAAGAAGTTAATCCAGATTTTATCATTCACCTAGCGGCTAGAACAGAAGTAGAAAAAAGTTTCTACGAACAGATTACATTCAGCGAAATCAATTACACTGGCACAGTTAATCTAATTGAGTGTGCTAGGGATTTGCCTAATCTAAAACTGTTTGTTTTTAGTTCTACCATGGAAACATATGGATGGAATCCTGTTAGCGATTTAATCTGTGATGATAAACCATTTGAACTTCCAGTGTTCGATGAAGATACTCCACAGTATCCTAATGCTCCCTACGCTGTAGCTAAAGTAGGCTGTGAGTTATATCTCAAGTATGCTGCTCGTGCCTACAACTTTCCTTTCACAGCGTTTAGACAAACCAATACTTATGGTCGCTGGGACAATGATTTCTTTGTAGTAGAACAAATCATTACACAGATGCTAAAGAACCCCAACGAGATTAATCTAGGGTACAAAAAACCCTACAGAAATTTTCTTTGGATCGAAGACCTCATCAGTTTGTACGAAACAGTAATCGACAACCCCGAAAAGGCTCGTGGTGAGATTTTCTGTACAGGTCCAGACAATGCCATTTCAGTTGAGACACTAGTTAGCATGATTGCTAACAAGATAGGATGGACAGGTCACGTCAACTGGGACACAAAGCCAAAGCGTCACGGTGAAATTTATGTATTAAATTCTACCAACGCTAAGGCAACAAAGCTGTTAGGATGGAAGCCAAAAGTAGATCTAAATGATGGTTTAGATCGAACTATTAAAATTTGGCAGAACAATCTTAACAAATAACTAATTAAAAGGAGACTATTATGTCAAACAATCGTTATCAAGATTTCGCAAAAATTGTAGAAGCCATGGAAGGTGACTTCGAAAAGTTCTACGACAAAGAAGTAGGTGCTGCCGGTACTCGCGTCCGTAAACATCTACAAGAATTAGCCAAGCTCTGTAAAGAAGTGCGTAACGACGTTACTGCTGTTAAAAACGCACGTAAAGAAGCCGCCGGAAAGTAAGCATAAATATTGATATACCTTTTAGGAGATATATCATGTTAGAAACTTTATTCTGGTTAGCTGTAGGCGCATTTATCGGATGGAATTTCCCGCAGCCTGAATTTGCGAAAAAAATACAGGCTAAAATTTTATCTTTTTTTAAGAAAGACTAATATGGCGTATTCTGACAAAGTTGTTGATCACTACGAGAATCCTCGCAATGTAGGTAGCTTTGCCAAGGATGATCCTGAAGTAGGAACAGGAATGGTAGGTGCTCCTGCCTGTGGTGATGTAATGAAGCTCCAAATCAAAGTAAATACAGATGGGATCATTACAGATGCTAAATTCAAAACATATGGTTGCGGCAGCGCGATTGCGTCGAGTTCGCTTGTTACTGAATGGGTCAAAGGACGGACACTTGACGAGGCGGCAGAGATTAAAAATAGCGAGATTGCTACTGAGCTTGCCCTCCCCCCTGTTAAGATTCACTGTTCAATACTTGCGGAAGATGCGATCAAAGCGGCCATAGAAGATTACCGTAAAAAACATGATCTCTCTAACTGACGCTGCAGCAGAAAAGATCAAATTACAGCTACAAAGACGAGGCAAGGGCCTTGGCATTCGGATAGGTGTAAAAACTACAGGATGCTCGGGACTTGCCTATGTTCTTGAATTTGTAGATAAAATTTTTGAAGGAGACCATATCTTTGAATCCAATGGAGTACATGTTTATGTAGATGGCAAAAGCATGAGCTACATTACTGGATTAGAAATGGATTGGGTTAGAAACGGGCTTAATGAAGGTTTTGAGTTTCGCAACCCAAATGAAAGAGACCGATGTGGTTGTGGTGAAAGTTTTAGAGTATGAAACCGTGGACCAGAGAAGATACACAGCTTTGGATAGCACAATTGGAAAACAGAATCGAAGACATTGACTATTATTTGAATAGAACAGTTGAATGGTGTGAAAACAACGGAATATGGTCCAACGAGGGTGTTTTCACTTTGAGCTTTGTAACAGTGCTATGGGTTTGCCATATGCGCGAAGAAGATATAAGTCGTAGAGAAATCTATGAATATTTGGGCTTAACTGACTGGGAAAATGCCGAAGATCATGTTATGGAATTGGGCAACATACTCAGCGGTATGGATTTTGAGCCCATGCTAGAATTGGTAGCAGACAAGATTCAAAATACTTGACATTATTTGGCTAAGAGTTTACAATAGATTCATGTGTTTAACTTTTGGTCAAACTTATGTCAATGCATCTTGAAGGCCCTTGGCTTAGCACAACCGGCAAGCGTAAAGGCAAACAGAAATTTCGTAATGCTGAAGAAGCACGTAAATCTCGTGACCTCGACGCAAGCTGGAAAGAACTACAAAAGAAGTGGGGTGTAGAAGCTGAAGAACGTAAGCGCAATCGAGCATTGACAGCTCCAGTTATGCTGCCTACGCAAAATCAGCCCTATCGCCGAGATACAGGTCCAAAGATTCCTAGTCTCAATGGTGGCAAGGATATGGCTCCTGCTGTTAAAGCGCCAGACAAAGTCTATACCGGTACTAAGATGATTGGAATTGGTACTATGCACAAATCCAATATGGTCCCTATCTTCTCTGATGAAGAAGCACAGGATATTAGTAAAATGCGTAGATAATACTTATGTAGAAAAATACGTAGATAATATTGGTGTAAATAAAACTGCCAGCCTCGAAACTGGTAATCCCGCGTAAAGGAGAGAAAATGATACGCTTAATTAAAATTTTACTTGTGGTACTTGGACTAGCTTTAGTTGGTCTAATTGGCTACAAGGCAGTCAAGTTCAAACTTGATCCAAACAAAGAAGTTACGATCAAAATGAGTGCTGTGACCGCAGATGTTCGTAACAAACAACTAGAATGCCTTGCTCGTAATATCTACTACGAAGCAGGAGGGGAGCCTTTTGAAGGTAAAGTTGCTGTAGCACAGGTCACTATTAATCGTGCCGAAAGTGGACAGTTCCCTGAAGACATTTGTCGAGTGGTTTATCAAAAGAACGTAGTCTACGATAAAGTATTGTGCCAATTTAGTTGGTACTGCGAAGGTCCAGCAAAAGTGCCTCCTCGTAATGCCGCTGCCTTCAAGGAAAGCGAAATTGTAGCAAGACAGGTTCTACTAGAAGGGTTTAGGCTTCCTAGTCTACAGAATGCTTTGTATTTTCATGCCAAGCATATAAACCCGCAGTGGAGACGAGAAAAAGTAGCAGTTATCGGTGGTCACATCTTTTACAAGTAAGAGGAAAACATGAATTTTAGTACACTTCGTAATTTGGTCAATGTTCGTCGCATGATGGACAATATCAAAGAAAACATTGCTCATTTGTCAGCAGAAACACTGGGCTGGATCGCTGTTATTCTAGTACACATGGCTACAATTCCCACACTTGTAGCTGTATTAACTGGTCTTACAGAAAAACTACCCCCTGTTGATATTGTTGTTTTGACTTGGTTAGGCTTGTTTATGTTCTTTGTACGATCCGTGATCAGCAAAGATCTGCTAAACATCATCACTATTGGCTTTGGTTTCTTTGTACAAGCTGTATTACTGGCACTAATCGTCTTTAAGTGAATAAATACACTAAACATTGAGGAACTCAAAACATGCCAACAGGATTTCAACAATCTACAAACCAACTAAGCCCAGACTTCTATAGAGTGGTCATTACTATGAGCGGAGGCTCTGGTACTTGGACAGCGGCTAGCCCAGCTAACGGTGCTGTGAACCCATACAACTGGGATTCATTTGCTACTTTACCTAGCAGTGATGCTAATGCTCAACGACTAGCTAGAGGAAACATGCGTTTCCAAGCTATCATTGAAGAATTATCAAAGTATGCCGATGCCCAACTTATCGACGTCGAAGTAACCAGCGCAGACAACACAGACGCTAACAGTCTTCCAACTGCTCTTGCGTTTACAGTTCGTTATGACAGAGACGACTTTATTTTAAATGCTGTTCTTCAGGGCGCTACAACCTTTACTCCTACCACAGGTGGTGCTGTAACTATCGATACTACTGCTAAGGCTCTACGCTATCTAGTAGTACAAGGCATTCAGCGTGGTGGTACTAGCGGTTATAGTCGTAAGTGGAACACTTGGAGCCACACTAACCAAGCCGGTCAAATCGAACAAATTACTATTCAAAGACCTGACACCGATGGCGACATCTATGATGACGTTGTTGTAAGTGTCCTAGATGGAACTGAACTAGTATCTACTGTATAATTAAACGATGATCTTAGCCTGGTTATTACTGCTTACCGGCCTCACCATCTCAGCAGTAGCGATCTATTACTCAGTAATAGGTCTGGCTGCTATTTTCGCCGCGGCAACCATACCCATTTATATCATGGGTGGTAGTCTTGAAGTAGCGAAGTTGGTTTGTGCTAGTTGGCTTAAAGCAAATTGGGAACGAGCACCAATGCTGATGAAGCTGTACATGACTACAGCGGTATTGGTTTTGATGTTCATTACCAGTATGGGTATCTTTGGTTTCTTATCAAAAGCTCACTCGGATCAAAGTCTAGTAAGTGGTGATGTAGTGGCAAGGATTGCTGTCTACGACGAAAAAATTAAGACAGAAAAGGAGAACATCGATGTTGCTAGAAAAACTCTTAAACAACTTGATGAAGCTGTCGATCAAGTCATGGGGCGAAGTACCGATGAACGAGGGGCCGACAAGGCATCGCAGATCCGTCGAAGCCAACAGCGTGAACGAGCTCAACTCCAGCGTGATATTAACAACGCACAGAGTAATATTGCTAAACTCCAAGCAGAAAGAGCGCCCATTGCCGCAGAAGTCCGTAAAGTTGAAGCAGAAGTAGGACCAATCAAATACATTGCCAAACTAATCTATGGTGATGACTCAGATACTAATCTACTTGAAAAAGCTGTAACATGGGTCATTATTCTAATTGTTGCTGTATTTGATCCATTGGCAGTTATTATGTTGCTGGCAGCACAGATGACTTTTGGTTGGCTTCGTGAACAAAAGCAACAAGACGAACATACACCTGATCCTTATGTAGCAGATGTAGGCGAAAAGCCCACTGAAGAAGAAAAGGATGACTTCCTTCCAACTTACGAAGAAATTACTCCTGAAACAAAAGAACCCGCTCCTCACCATCCAGATACACATCCTTATCTAAGACAGGGATTTAAATATCCAGAAGGATGGGAACACGAACCACCACTGGTAGCTAAACCAGAAGAGAAAAAACCAGAAATCAGTGTAGAGGCAGTAGTTGAGTATGTTCCTGCTCCTACAGTTGATAGCACAGAAGTTAAGGTTGACGAACCCACATATCAAATTCTACCAGAGTTAGAAGAAGAGTCAAAAAAAAAGACATTCATGATCAAGGAGAACGGGCAACAGATAGTCAAGAGCAAGTAATCTATGTTCAAAATGCTGAACAAGGTTCCGATACTCTTTGGCAACGAATTAAAGCACGTGATCAACTAGCACCAGCAGACAGACTTTACAGAGAATATGGAATTGATGAATTCAAAAGCATTGATGTTACTCAAGAAACTGACCAAGAATTCATTAATTTTGTAAATAGAATCAGAGACCGTGGTCCTAAATTTAGTATCTATACTCAAGAACAGCTAGAAAGATTTGCTGAAAAAATAAATGAATTACGGAAAAATTAATCTAATTACTCCACCGGATACATTGTTTAACATGAATCCCGGATATTTGTTAGTCAAGCCTAGCACCAAGCTTAAAATGCAGTTTCAGACTTTGCTTAGTGCTGTTGACGAAGACATAAATGTATATGTATATGATACAGACGAGGTTGACATTTCTTGGATGCTCAACGCAGCCAACAATGCTGATTGGATTATCATAGACATTGATAACTGTGACCCAATAACCAAAAATTTTATTAGTTTGTTATTGTCACAGCCAAATGCCTACTATATGACCAACGACGAAATTACTCCGTGGGGAATAATCAGTAGAAATAGAATCTACAATTTGGATTGGATTATTGAGGCACTTAAAGAAGCCAATGACAACGAAGAAGAGGATGACGATGAGAGAGAATAATGTTGTGAGATTAACTGGTAGCACTGTTTACCTAAGAGAAGGTGAAGATGTTAATCGAGCTCTTAAAAAGTTCAAAAACAAAGTTGAAGAAAGCGGCAAGCTCAAGGATCTACAAAAGAAAGAGTTTTACGAAAAACCTACCACTACTCGTAAACGCAAAGCCAGTGCCGCAAGAGCACGTTGGCTCAAGAAGCTCAAAGATCAGCAATTACCTAAGAAATTTTATTGACCTTTCTGTTTATTCGTGCTATAATAAAGCATGAAAACAGATATCATGATTGACTTAGAAACATTGGCAACGTCTCCGGACGCTGCCATTCTTACGATAGGCGCAGTAAAATTTGATCCGTTTGGGGACGATATTAAAGAACCAGACAGTGAAAAATTCTACGTTAAGGTTGACTTAGACAGTTGCGACCGAATTGGACTGGTAACACACGAAGATACCATCAATTGGTGGAGCCAACAAAGTCAAGAAGCCCAAGACGAAGCTTTTAGCACCGAAGGCAGAATTGACATTGTAGACGCTATGACACAGCTCTACAAATTTTGTTGGGGCGCAAAGCGTGTATGGAGTCACGGTGCCGGCTTTGACATTGTCATCTGCGAACACATTTATCGTAAAATACAAAAAGCCGTACCTTGGAACTTTTGGCAAGTACGAGACACTAGAACACTATTTGATCTAGGCATTGATCCCAGGCGTCCACCTGTGCTGAAACACCATGCCCTAGAGGATGCTTGGAATCAAGCAGTCGGTGTTCAAAATATCTTTAAGAAGCTTCGCACTGCCAGTTCAACAGACGGCGAATATTTTAGACCATTAGCCAAGGACCGTTAATATGGAATCGGAAAACAACGAAGTAATGGATATTACTCAGGAAGAATGCGCTGAGGTAATACAAGCAATTAGCAAAATTCGTAGATTTGGTATTGATAATACTAAGCCCGGAACCGAATACACTAACCGAGCTCACTTAGAAGAAGAACTTGGTGATGTATTGGCTATGATTGATATCTTGATGATCAATGAAGTAGTCAAATGGGGTAATCTACACAAGGCAAAACGAGCTAAAATTGAAAAGCTTAAGAAATGGTCAACTATTCCAAATCTTGATAAAATCTGAGATAAATAAATTTGTAGGACGCCAATAGGGTTCTACATTTCGGGCATGGTGCCCACATTGATTCTTGCTTATTAAGGAGAACTAAAATGAATCAACTCGCACGTTTCGACACAAACGCTCTAGCACAACTAAACAGAGCACTTATTGGTTTTGATCGTATCTTTAACGATTTTGAAAACCGTCACGTAAACTCCACAACCAACTATCCTCCATACAATGTACTCAAACACGATGAAGATCACTTTGAGATTGAAATCGCTGTGGCAGGCTTTGACAAAGAGGATATCACAGTCGAAGTAGATCAAAATCAATTGATCATCAGGGGCAAAAGACTAAAAGACGATGACACATCTAAGTATGTACATCGAGGTCTGGCTGCTCGTGACTTTGAACGTGTGTTTACTCTTGTAGATCACATGGAAGTGGGTGAAGCAGAATTGACTAACGGTATTTTAAGTGTTAAAATTACTCGTATCATTCCTGAAGCACTCAAGCCTCGTCTGATCTCAATCAAGTAAATACAAAGGGGGAGGCAACTCCCCCATTTTTGGAGTAACTAAAAAAATGACCACTGAAGTTCAAATTGACGAAAAAATCAAGCAAAAGGTTCAAGAACCCAAGCGTTGGAAAGTTATCTTCCTAAATGACGACACTACTCCAATGGACTTTGTTCTAGGTGTGCTTACAGAAATCTTCAAGCACACTCAAGAAACTGCTAAAGAAATTACTCTTGAGATACATAATACTGGTAGTGGCATTGCCGGTGTTTATAGTTTCGAAATTGCCGAAGTAAAAGCAGTTGAAGCAACTCAACTAGCAAGGGCAAATGGCTTTCCACTCCAGATCAAAATGGAAGAAGAATGAGCCTAAAAGAGATAACCAAAGATTTACACACAGAAGCAGAAAAAACATTATTTGCTAAAAAGCTAATTAAAGGCGATCTTACTCAAGAAGAATACGCTAATTATCTTTGGCAAATGGTTCTTGTTTACAATGGCATCGAAGTGGCCGCAAACAGTCAGGGCATGTTGAAAAACTTGCCCGACATCGAAAGAGCACATAAAATTTATCAAGACTGTATCGAACTAGTGGGTCCATATCATCAATTGAAATGGAACCCCACTACTATCGAATATTATCAGTATCTACTACAACTGAACTATAATCCTGAAAAACGCCATCTAATCAAAGCTCATATGTACTGCCGTCATATGGGTGATTTGTTCGGCGGTCAGATGATCAAAGGCCGTGTTCCCGGTTCAGGCAAGTTTTATGAATTCAAAGATCCAGAAGCACTTAAAATGGCTATTAGGGCAGAGCTCACAGATGATCTAGGGGAAGAAGCTCGTGTAGCATTCCAGTGGGCTATCAAACTAATGGAGGCCTTAAAATGAGTATGGTATGGAATACACTTGTTGAGGTAGCCAACTACTTTGAAATGGCCTTTAACGAAAAAGGTTGGTTAATATACGAACCAGGCATGGAACGTTTTAATCAACCTGGTTGGGTCAATCTAGTTTGGGAAAGCGATACATATCGTAGAGCTCACATTGACATTGTTGATGCTAGAGAAACCAAGGGACTTTGGATGATGCACTGTTGCGTATTCCCGCACACAGATAATCCTGCTCCTATCTTTGGATTTGATGTTGTAGCTGGTAAAAACAAAATCACAGGATGCTTCCATGATTTTAGTCCAGCTGGCGATGCTAACCATCCCTTAATTGAGTGGTTTGGCAACGAAGTAAGTCGCTACGAATGGAACAAAAAACGTGCGTTACCAGAGTGGGCACAGCGTATTTTTACAGAACACATGGTAGCCGCTGGAAATGTCAGTGACGAAAACGAACTAGTACAAATTCTAGGTATGGCTCGTAAAACATTGGATCACTACTTAGAAAACGTTGGTGAAACCAGAGGTCAAGCTGTAGATACTAAAGACGCACAGAACTTCTACGCACAAAATCAAAAGCAAAATCCGCATACTCCTAAAGTTATGACCAGTTTAGGTCTTAGCGAAGATGATGTGCGTGTATTTGTACAGGAATGTCTATTCCCAGAAATTCGCTAAATATTTTACTATGCGTTTTTTCGAATTTAAAATCACAGAATCACAAGGCGGTCTAATACGTAGAAGCCAAGAAGTAGAACAAGGCAAAACAGTAACATTTGCCAAAGATGATCTATCTCTTAATTTAGTCGGCACTGTTGTTATACCATCAGATGCTCCCGGTTATGAAACACTAGAAGATCTAGAGCAGGGGCTCAAAGATACACTTGCTTCCAACGGAAATCCCACAGCACTATACTTTAGTAAATTGATGCCTAAGAGTAGAGCTGCTCTAATTGCGATTTTCAAAGATCCTCAGGGACAAGCTTATTCATTTGTAAAATTCTCTAACTCTAAAAAAGCAGGAGCATTTCCCATTGTTTGGACCAACAGTGAGTTTAGTTCAGAAACTGGATTTGTTCAAGCAGACAACAAGATCGCAGAACGAGCACAGTTCAATTTAAAACCAAACGCATTGTTTCAAACAGATGCTTACTTGCCGGCTGCTAGTTTACCTGAGCAGATGATTGAACGCACAGACTTACCTCCAGGTGTATCTGAACAGATAACACAACTTTTAAGCAATGTTGCCACTGGTTCTAATCAACCTGTCCAAGGCGCAGAAAAGTACATGACAACCTACGAAGTCGATCTAGGTGAAAGTGCCGCACCTATTGCTCTAGTCACTGGTAACTTTGTCAGTGGAAGTTACAGAGAAGCTGAAGAAGCATTGTTAGCACCATTAGGCCTAAGCTGGCAAGATGTTACTAACGTTCTATTCCCAGGTGCTGGATCAAACCTATTGTACGATAGCTATCTACAACTGGAAAAAGATACTACACTAAAAGTCAGTAGTAAAGATAAAAAGGGCGGTGCCGCTGCCGCAGTCACTGGTCTAATGAAAGAAATTGAAAAGTATCCAGATCGTTTTGCGGATATTACACAAAACAAAGCGTATCAAGAAATACTTCAAATTGTTAAGATCATTGCTGACAACTCAGCTGTCAACGGTCCCTTGATGTTAGCTGAACAATTTGGTATCATAACCAATGAAGAAAATCAAACCATTAGAGATCACTGGGGCAAGGGTGAAAAAGCAGATCAAACAGGATGGACTAAGAGCAGTGGAATAGCCAATGCTTTTAAACGCAAAGGCGCAAAGCTAGGCGATCCAGCATATGATATTGGTTTTCACGCATTAGCTGGTGTTGCTGAATTAGTAGCAGATCGATTAAATCAATTTAAAAATATTGATTCTTTCTTTAGAGCTGTACTAGAGCGCAGTACAATGATTCAAGTAAAAGCTAAAATGCAAAAAAGTGGTACTGGCGCATTTTTCTCTAATTTTACTGTAATATATCCCCCAGTATTTTCCGGGGGCATCAAAGTGGTAGCCGGAAACAACTACATGGCTAGCCGCAGGCCAATTGGCAAAATAAGTTTTAAAATCGGTTAAAAATCATTTTCCTTTGTGTTTTCATACATAAATAAAAACACATGGAAATACTCCTACTTTTAACCCTCTTACAAATCAAGCACTGGTATGCTGATTTTAAGATTCAGACCTACATGCAAACTGTAAAGAAAGGCGTGTGGTTGGATCCTGTTGGAATAAGCCATAGCATGGATCATATGTGGGGAACTCTTGTTGCTCTTATGATCTTTAACTTCTTTAATCCTTTGTCTGTGTTAACTATGATAATAGTGGGATTACTTGAAGGAGTAGTACACTACATGATTGATTATGTCAAAGTCAAGTATGGTTGTAAAGACAATACTAAACCTTTGTTCTGGAATCAATTTGGCTTAGATCAATTAGCACACCAGCTTTGCTATATTATTATCGCTGCGGTCATTTTAATTTAATATACTAATATTAAATACGGTCTCTGGTCCATAAATATTATGTAACCGGGAGCGAAACCGATGACTAAAATAAAAATCGCCATTGCGGTAATGGCCTTTTCAGTAGCTGGGGCGACACATGCTTCTGAAATAGTACACCAATTCTCAAGTCCCTCTTTTTCAGGCATTGGCTTTAGTAGCCATGCGCTGACTATCTATAATCAGGAACTAAGTCGCAAACTGGCCATTGCTGCCGAAAAGAAAGCAGATGCTCTTAAAGCAGAGCAAGATGCTAAGAACACTACTATGGCTAAGTTTATTTCAAACTTAGAGAGTCGTGTATATAACGAGCTAGCTAGACAAATCACAGAAAAACTTTTTGAAGGCACCGGCACACAAGCAAGTGGCACATTTGCTTTCAATGGAGGAACGATTCGTTATACAAAAACTGGCAGTATGTTAGAAATAACAATCACAGATGAAAACGGTAATGTAACAACAATGACCGTACCAATAGGAGACTTCGGATGGCTAGCACCGTAAAAACATTAACAGCAATCGCAGCAGCTTTATTCTTAGCTGGTTGCGGCACTATCGGAAATGCGGTTCGTAATTTCGACGATCCTGTTGTAACTAAGCCCGCATTAAAAGGCGAAGAAAAATTAAAACCACCAGCAGAAGGACAAGTGACTGTAGCAGTCTACAACTTCCGTGACATGACTGGACAACGTAAAGCTAGTCAAAATATTGCTAGTCTAAGTTCAGCAGTAACACAAGGTGCTGATGCTTACCTTGTTAAGAGTCTACAGGAAGTTGGCGGAGGACGTTGGTTCAAAGTCCTTGAGCGTGGCGGATTAGATAATCTACTCAAAGAGCGTCAACTGATTCGTCAGATGCGCGAATTGTATCAAGGTAAAGAAGCACAACCTTTACCTCCTATGCTATTTGCCGGAATGATACTTGAAGGCGGCATTATAGGATACGACAGCAACACTATGAGCGGAGGTAGTGGTGCTCGACTTTTAGGTATTGGAGCTTCTACCGAATATCGTCAAGACGAAGTTACTATCAGCTTACGTGCTGTTAGTGTAGCAACTGGCGAAGTCATAGTAGCAATCAACATATCTAAAACTGTGATCAGTTTCCAAGACAAAGCTGGAGTTCTAAGATTTTACGAAGCTGGAACAAAAAGCCTAGAACTTGAAACTGGATCAGCAACAAATGAATCAATGAACAAAGCAGTTCAATTGGCCATCCATGCCGGCGTAGTTGAACTTATCCAGCAGGGAGCGGCAAAAGGGCATTGGAAATTTAAAGAATAATAACAAAACTCAGGAGCGATTATGAGAACCATAAAAACAGCAGTAGCATTGATCGTAGCCTCTTTGTTTGCTGCCACAGCTTATGCTGACAATAAAGTTTATATTGAGCAAGCAGGTAACAGTAACACAGTTACTATTACACAAGTTGGTAGTACAAACAGAGTAGGTAACAGCGGTCTAAACAATCAAAGTAAAATCACTGGTAGCACTAACACACTAACAGCCAGCCAAACTGGCTCAGGCAATATTTTAGACTATACAGTGGTAGGTAGCGGCAATACTGTTACAAAAACTGTAACTGGTGATACTAACCAGATTACATTTACTTGCGGAGATGGAACCACAGCTTGTACTAACGTTACCAGCACAATGACCATTGCTGGTGACATGAATACAGTGACTAGCACTATCAAAGGCAGTGCTATTACCAATACTCTAAGTATTACTGGTGACAGCAACACAGTTACACAAAGTATTCTAACCAATAACAGCACAAGTAGTATTACTATTCTTGGAGACAGCAACACATTCACTAGTTCTATGACTGGTGCCAGTGCTGGCCTAGGACATAGTTTACTAGCCGCTGTTACAGGTACAAGCAATACTCACTCAGTAACACAAAGTGGCACAGTAAACACCACAGTGGCTATTACAACTACTGGAAACAGTAACTCAGTAACAGTAACTACAGGTAACTGATGAAATATCTATGGCTGATTGCTTTGCTATTTGCTTCTGGGGCTCATGCTAATATTGGTAGTATTAGCGAGCTCCAGGGCACAGCCGTTGAGATAAAAAGAGGCGGTAGTACTCTCAAAGCTACCAAAGACACAAAGATAGAATCCAACGACACTGTCAGCGTTGGATCTAACACAAATTTAACCATCACGTTCGCTGATGGCAGCACAGCAAAAATCACACCTAACAGTAAACTCATCATAGATGACTTCGTCTACGACCCCAAGGGAAATAGCAAAGCCGGAATGCGTGTTGCGCTGGGCACTGTTAGAATGGCTAGTGGTGCTATTGCCAAACAAGATTCAAAGAAGGTAAACATATCCACTCCTACTGCGGCTATTGCTGTGCGTGGCACAGACTTTGCTATGACTGTAAATGAATTAGGAGAAAGCACTGTAGTTCTACTACCTACATGCCCAGACGATCGTATGTTACAACGTATAGAACTACCTCCTAACTGTACCTGTGGTGCCATTGACGTTGTTACTTCAGCTGGCAAAGTCAGTATGGAAAGTCCGTTTTATGCCACACACGTAGCATCGGCACAAGAAGCACCTATTACACCTGTGCGTGTAGATCCACAGATTGTAAATGCTCATGGAGAAGGTAGCTTAAACAAACCACAAGCGGTTGTAGTAGCTATAGCAGATAAAGAACAACGTAAAGAAGAACAAAAAGACAGAAGTCGTGCCAGTAGTGACGAACAACGTGCGGCTCGAGATAATAACAAAGAAGATGATCGTAAAAAATCAGCCAATGATGATGAAACTATACGTAAAGCTCTAGCTAGCGAAATAGGGGAAACTAAAACGGCTACATCGGCGCAGGCAGCAGGAAATCCTTGCTGGCCGTTTACTAGCTGCGGCAATGAAAAAGGTTATAACTGGTATCAACACGATGATCCAAATAGAGGTAATGTTATACACATAAGAACATTAGAAACCACTGACAATACACAGTATAACATTTCAGTAAACAGTGTTGACATCAGTCAACGACAAGTTGGCAGTGGCGCCAACGGTAACGTGGTAACGGTGAGACAATGGAACCGATAACATACAAAGGCGCAAGATTAAAGTATTGGGCATGGCTCATTGTAGCTGTGTTTATGCTATTGGTCAGTAAGTTCTCCCATGCTGCCATCACTGATGGTAAGTTTGGCGTCAATCAAATATTTGACGTTCAATACTATTGGAGCGGAACAACATTAAATGCTAGTAACTTTATAGCACCATACGACAAAAACTTTCAAACAGTTACAGTAACTAGCGGACAATATTTTCAGTTCTTTCCTAGCACAACAAATCCAGGAACTTACGGACTGGGACTATACAACAGCAATGGCACATTAGCCAAAGTTGTACACGACTACGGAGACATTACTGCTCTAGGCAACGGCGCTATCTTTTATATTGGATCGGGATTCTTTGGCAATGTTATTAGTACAGCGCAAGGTTACAGCTACGGTGCCAGTGCTACATTTACCAACATGGATACCAGTGTTAGTAGCTCAGATTTATCTTCTTATACTTGGGCAAGTACAACACCGTTAGCCAGTGGGCAAACAGCAGCGCCACCAGCTCCTGCTCCAGCTCCTTCTACTGGACCAGTGAGTCCAACTACTACTAATACTAATTTTGGATTTGAAGCAGGGACCACTGCTAACTGGACAATCTCAAATGGTACTGGCACAGAAAAAACTACAGCCTGGAGCGACAACGGAGATGGTGTTAACACTAGTAAAGGTATGTCTAACTATCAGCCAGGCGGTGGTAAGACATGGACTGTTACACCTTATGGAACATACATGATGGTTATACAAGCAGGTGGCGGCAGCCCTAACTTCGATCCTGCTATGACCAGTTTAGGTATGACTACTACAGAAGTAACTGCTATTAAAAACTATCTAACCAGTTTAGGAGGTAATAGCAATCCTACTAACGCATCGTGGGCTAAACGCACTGTTACACTCGAATCAGGTAAAACCTATGTTGTTGCTTGGCAATATATGTCAACTGACTATGTACCTTTCAATGACGGCAGTATTATGACCTTGACACATAGCACTGATGCTACTAAGATTCCTACATTAAACAACGAAACAAAACGCTATGCTCTACTAGGATTTACTAATCCAGGTACAGGTAACTATGCTACAGACAGCTATGGATCAACAGGTTGGCAGTTGGCTACTATTACAGTTCCAGTAAACGGAGATTACATTTTAGGATTTGCCAGCTTTAACTTAGGTGACACTGCTTTAAGCCCTATTCTACTTGTAGACGACTTACAAGGTGAAACTTATTTAAATGGAACTACTTTTGGTCCTATTGCTCCTAACGCAGGTTCAAGTGCTCCTACTACAGGTGGCGGAGGCAGTGCTCCTGCGTGTCCTAATGGTTCTACTTGCTCAACGACCGCATTTAACGCCAACACAGGATTTGCTAACCGTGCTAATGTATGGGGATCGCAAACAGGCAATAGAGTTATTATAGAACAAATTGGAAATTTTAATACTGCTACAGTTAGTCAAAGTGGCAATAAAAACTACGCAGAAATAGATCTTACAGGATCCAATAACTCTACAACTGTAAGTCAAACTACCAGCGGAGCAACTACAGCTAATTATATTGAGGCTCTAGTAACCGGTAATAGTAATACTATAAATCTTACACAAAGCGGCACTAGCGGAACTAGAGGAATTATGGCCACTGTGAACAACAATGGAAATAGCTTAACTGTCAATCAATCAGGTACTGGTAATCACTACGCTGAACTTAATTTAACTGGTGGTTCAAAGACTGTAAATCTTACACAGAGCGGAACTAGCGGGCATATGGCTAAGATTGAGCTTAGTGGCGGCGCAACTGCTATGACACTTACACAACAAGGATCTACACAGCAGTTTTATTCTATAACACATAGCTGTGCTCAAACATCATGTGCGGCGATAACAGTGACTCAAGGTACTGGGCCTTAACTCCAGAACTTCAAAAGAAGTTTGATGAAGTACAAGCCCAAACTCGTAAACTACAGAAAGAGTTTGGTATAACTCCTATGACTATCGAAGAACGTTATCAGGCCTACGAACGTCGCAAAGCTGAAGACGCACAAAAACAAGAAGAACTTAAAAAGCTACAAGAACGTATTGGCCGAACTAGACCTCTTCCTAAATGGAAGGTCTAAAACTAGCTAAATACTTCATGCGATTTAACGAATTTAAAGAAGGGCAACCTAATCTATTGAAAGCATTGGAAGATTTCCTTCCAATAGCTATGAAAGAACTAGGCATAGACAAGCTACCCAAAATTAAGCTTGAAAAAATTGTAGAAGATTCAGAACAACCTACCTTTGGTAGATTTGTCGACGGTGCCGAAGAAATACATTTAGGCATTGCCAATAGGCATCCGCTAGATATACTTAGAACACTGGCTCATGAGCTAGTACACTATAAACAGTATATTACTGGTAACATGCCAGATGACGCAGGTCGCACTGGAAGTCCCCAAGAAAATGAAGCACACATTGTTGCTGGCATTATCATGCGTCATTTTAACAAAGCTCATCCCAACTACTTTAGGGATAAGCCGTTGGAGTTTGATGTATGAAAAAGATATTACTAAGCCCATGGACCGCACTCGTCACGTTGGTTATTATTTTAGCTGTAAGAGCCGTTGATCCTAGTTTTGTAGAAAGTGTTAGACTTCGCTACTTTGATGAACTAATTGTCAAACAAGAATCCAAACAAACTCAAATACACACAGTGAATATTGACGAAGCTGCCTTAGACAAATACGGACAGTTTCCATTTCCGCGAGACATCTACGCAGAGATAATCAAAGACTTGTACAAGCGCGATGCTGGTTTAGTTGTATTCAATGTACTGATGCCAGAAAAGGATCGCTTTGGTAAAGACGGTGTATTAGCCGATGCCATCAAACAGTATCCAGTTATATTGCCAGCAATTGGTAGTACCAAAGGCAAAAACAAAGATCAAGGCAGTGCTGTACAGATAGTAGGACAAGATCCCAACGGTAAAGTAGTCGAGTATCCAGGACTAATAAACAGTGTTCCTACACTAACAGAACTTGCGGCAGGTGTAGGTATTGTTAATACATTCCCAGAAATAGACGGTGTTGTTCGCCGTATGCCGCTTGTAATCATTGCCGGGGAAAATCTACATCCCGCATTGAGTTTAGAAACATTGAGAGTTGCTACCAACGATAAGATACAGGTTAAGATTGGAGATGTTGGTGTAGATGCTCTGCGTATTCCAAGTCTAGGAAAATTTACCACAGATGAACTAGGACGTATATGGATCGACTGGAGTATTAAACCTACAGAACATAGCCTTGTTAATTTACCAAAATCATTTGATAAAGGTATTGTAGTAGTTGGACTTAGTGCCGCTGGATTAGTTAATCCTGTGTCTACTGCCAGTGGAGAAGTATGGCCTCAGTATCTACAGGCCAGTATCATGGGAACTATGCTTAATGGTAGTGCTATACAACGCCCCGGATATGCTGATGATTTAGAACTAGCTATATTGCTAGGTGCTGGTTTAATTTTAATATTCTTGATGAGGTGGACCTATGTCGGGCTGGCAACAACGGTTATTATTGTGGGTGCTGGCATTTTTGGCAGTATCTATGCTTACACTAATTTTTCTTTCTTATTCGATGCTACTGCCTTTGCAGTTGGCACAACTTTGGTCGCTTTGCATGCCTACATGGTGAAATTTGTTTCAGAGTTCTTACAGAAGCAACAGATACGTAAACAGTTCCAAAGTTACCTAAGTCCAGACTTAGTTGCCAAATTAATCAAAGATCCAAGTTTGTTAAAGTTAGGTGGTGAAGAAAAAGAACTATCTATTATGTTCACAGACGTTCGTGGCTTTACCAGTATTTCAGAACACTATGGCAGAGACGTACAAGGCCTGACCAGCATTATGAATCGTTACATGACTGCCATGACACGTACTATTTTAGAAACTGGTGGTACACTCGATAAGTATATCGGTGACGCACAGATGGCATTCTGGAACGCACCTTTAGATGAAACCAAACACTGTAAAGACGCTGTTAAGGCAGCATTAGAAATGTTAGGAAGTTTAGATGGATTTAATAAGAGCATTAGTGATGAAGGTGTTCCGCCTTTTGGGATGGGCATTGGCATTAATACTGGGGTTGTTGTCGTTGGTAACATGGGCAGTGAACAAAGGTTTGATTATACCTGCCTTGGAGATGCTGTTAACCTTGCTTCTAGGCTCGAAGGGCAAAGTAAAAATTACGGAGTTCTTATAGTTCTTGGACCTATAACTGCTGAACGTGTAGCAGATGAATACTTTACATTAGAGCTAGACTGTATCGCAGTTAAAGGTAAAAAAGAAGGTGTAACTATCTATACAGTGTTCTATAATCCTACTGGTATAGTTGATCTAGAAACTTGGAAGCAGGATAGAGACTATCATAATCTAATGCTAGCACACTATCGCAAGCAAGAATGGAACAAAGCCGTTGATCTAGTCAATGAACTAAAAGGTAGCTTCGGTGGCGGCATGGATCATTACTATGATCTATGGCTAGAACGCATAGAAGAAATGAAGGCTGCTAATTTATCAGCTGACTGGGATGGAGTATTCCGTGCTACAAGTAAATGATGATATCTGGTTTTGGTGGTACGACGAACTAGTAAGACAATGGATAGTAATGTATTACTGGCCTTATTTTGTAGCAGGCAACGCAGATGAGTGGACTAAACTAGGTATTACGCTCAACGGCATGCGTAACATCTGTAAAGGCTAACTAGTCCAAATTGGTCAATCAAAAAGGTTGAGTCCAATTTGGTTTCCTAGTATAATGTAAGTTACACACTTACATCCACACTCCCATTATTCGCAACAAAAGGCGTGACAGCGCCGGTAGTTTTCTGTTGGTCAAGGTTCTGACGTGTGACCCACTGACCTTATCTCATTGCGAGGATAATTTCAATCCACTACCCGAGAGGATGCTTAAACGTCTGCCCACTGGCAAGAAACGTTTGGATTGTCATAATAGTTGAAAAGATTTTCTATACTCTCATAGGAACAGTGACACCGCAGTTCCTTTAAAAGTCGTAGTAGGTGGGGTAAGGTACAGAGCCCAGAAGAGTGAAAATCA
>JACCEA011516054.1_pt1 | contig 20116 bp, 27 predicted proteins | sample 7449851 | NCBI WGS metagenome assembly JACCEA01 (sample SAMN15323453, study PRJNA562643) | freshwater metagenome | isolation source: river surface water | place: USA:Blue River Watershed | collected 2017-08-18
CGCGACCTGATTGATATCTTGACCGCTGATCGTAACTTCCTAATGGAGGACATTGTCGAGGGTAAGTCGGGCGGTACAACCATCCTGTGCAAAGGCGCACCTGGCCTAGGCAAGACGTTGACAGCAGAGGTTTATGCCGAGGTCGTCGAGAAACCGCTATACCGTGTACATTCTGGTCAACTCGGCGTGACGGCAAGCTCAGTGGAAGCCAACCTTTCGAAAATCCTGCGGCGCGCAGCGCGCTGGGACTCAGTGCTGTTGCTCGACGAGGCTGACGTCTACATTCGCCGCCGCGATAACGATCTGCAGCACAACGCCATCGTGGCTGAGTTTCTGCGTACTCTCGAGTACTTCAACGGCTTGCTGTTCATGACCACCAACCGCGTGGCCGACATTGATGACGCTGTCTTGTCGCGCTGCATCGCCATCATCCAGTTTGAGACACCGACACAAGAGCAGGCGAAACAACTATGGAAATCGCTAGCGCAGCAGTTCAACACCGAACTACCCGACGACCTAGTTGAGCGCTTGGTAATAAGCTACGCAGCTGCCAGCGGCCGCGATATCAAGGAGTTACTCAAGCTGACGCTCAAGTTTTGCAAGGGTAGAAATTTATTGCTCAGCGAGGAAGCTTTTGCTCAGTGCGCGGCTTTTCGTAGCATCGGTAAATCCGTCTAAGATGGCAACGTTTGACACGTCTTTCCTAGGAGACTCGTTGCTGGGCCGGCTCAGTTTTCGATCCGGCACTGTACCCGACAAGCAAGCCTTGCCCGCTGGTCGTCACGACCTGGGTATTGCTAGCGAGCGCGACGCTGTATTGATCGTGCCGGACGGCCTGCAGCCTGGAGTTCCAGTCGCTCTGCTCGTGATGTTTCATGGTGCTGGTGGCAGCGCCGACAAGGTGCTGCCATTCTTGATCGATCATGCGTGTCAGCATGGCTTTTTGCTTCTGCTGCCGCAGTCTCAGTTTCCGACTTGGGACTTGGTCGTGGGTGGTAACGGTCCAGACCTAGAGCGGCTGGACAAAGCATTACGCGAAGTGGCGTCACGTTTTTCTATCGATCCATGCCACTTGGGATTTGCTGGGTTTTCAGACGGAGGCAGCTATGCGCTGTCAGTAGGTGTGACTAATGGCGACGTCGTTAGTCACGTGATCGCATTTTCCGCAGGCTTTATGTCAGTCTTTCAGCAAAATGGTACACCCCGCATCTTCATCGCCCACGGTTTGGAAGACGAGCAACTGCCAATTGAAACTAGTGCGCGTCCTCACGTAGCCAAACTTAAGGCCGCAGGTTATGACGTAACCTCCTTGGAATTCAGAGGCCCGCACCACATCGAGCCGCCAGTGGTTGCGTTGGCAATGGATTTCTTCCTGAAACCAACGGCACCCATCTAAGTCGAGTGATCGATATGATGAAGGCATAGTCCAAGGAGTAGTGAAAGCTACACAAACCGTAATCCTTTGGTCCCAGGTTCAAGTTTTGGTGGGCTCACCAGAAGAGCAAACCCTCATCAGCAATGGTGGGGGTTTTGTTTTTTTGAGCCTTACTTTAAGCAACGGTCGATATTATTGGCTACTGCTTACCTTTGCCACCTGATCCTTTACCGCTTGGGCCCCCAGCATCCTTGAGAATAGGTTGACCTTTGTCTTGTTGTCCTGGTGCATAAGGTTTAGCGGACTGACCTGAAGCTTTTTCTTGCCCAGGTGCAAATTGTTTGGCGGATTGTCCTTGCCCCTTTTGTTTTCCTGGAGCATTGGCGCTATTACCTTGGGCAAAAGCAATGCATGGGAGCGCTGCAAGAATGCTAATGATCATCAATCGTTTCATCTTTATCTCCTAGGGTGAGGTCTATTTGAATCCTATGCTTATATTGTTGTAATGGCAAATTCCCACTTACGGCTCAATAATCTAAGACTTTTCCAGAAAAGCAGACCCTCATCAGAAATAGTGAAGGTTTAGCTTTTCTGAATTAGCTGTTCAAGGCTGCTAACAAAAGTCTCTGGGGGTTGTGCGCCCTGCACAAGATATTGGTTATTGAGAATGATCGAAGGAACAGAACTGATTCCAGCGGCCGTATAGGTAGATTCTTCTTCACGCACTTCGTCAGCAAACTCTTTTCCCTTGAGTATCTCTTGAGCTCGATATTTGTCTAGTCCGGCACGCATCACCGCATCTATCAGGTTGTCTTGATCATCTAAATCAACGGCTAGGCAAAAGTAGGTCTTAAGTAATTCCCTCTTCAGCGCCAATTGACTAGGTAATCCACACTCCTTGGCAGCCCAGGCGAGAAGTCGATGACAGTCAAAGGTGTTATAGACTCGCTTGCGACCTTCTGGATGAAAATTAAAGCCAGCCTCGATTGCTCTAGCTCTTATCTGCGCCTGATTAGCTTTAACTTGCTCCTCACTCATGCCATATTTTTGAGTCAAGTGCTCGATAGTATCTTGACCACCTTTTGGCATATTGGGATTGAGTTCAAAGGGACGAAAATGGAGCTCAAAATTCGCCTTTTCTTTCAGTTGGTCCAGTCCTTTTTGTAGATTTCCTAGTCCAACAGCACACCAAGGGCAGGCAATATCCGATACGAAGTCAATTTTGATGTTTGGTTTCATGACACTATTCTACAAACTCTCTGAATGTTGTTTATGACTTTAGCAGTGCAAGTATTGAAACTAAATACATTTTTTAGCATGAATTATTTGAATATTTTGGCGGTTTTATTTTTGGGTTATAGTAGTACTAGTATTTAAATCATTCTCGGGAGAGATTGCTTTTACAGCAACGCCGAAGGAGCAACCGCCCCGGAAACTCTCAGGCAAAAGAACCGAAATGATTTTTTAAACTCTGAAGAGATATTGGGTATTCGTCATCCAATAACACCGAAGGAGCAAGCAAATATTCAATATTTGCGAATCTCTCAGGTCCAGAACAGAGGGGGCCCCTTGAGCATCTGCAATGGGTAACCCTGACGTTTTAAGGATCTATAAATGAAATCATTTGTAATTATTGGTGGCGGCATCACAGGCGTTACGACCGCTTATGTTTTGGCTAAGCGTGGCTACGATGTAACGTTAATTGAGCGTCATCGCTATGCTGGCATGGAAACCTCTTTTGCCAATGGTGGTCAGCTTTCTGCATCTAATGCAGAGGTTTGGAACCATTGGTCAACCATCATGAAGGGTATGAAGTGGGTATTTAAAAAGGATGCCCCACTTTTGATCAATCTCAAGCCTGATTGGCACAAGATCTCCTGGTTTGCAGAGTTCATTGCATCCATTCCGAACTACATGAGCAATACTGTTCAGACCGCACATATGGCAATTGAAGCCAGAAAACATCTTTTTGCTTGGGCAAAGCAAGAGGGCATCGATTTTGATTTAAAGCGTGAAGGTATCTTGCATATCTATCGTGATCAGGCAGGCTTTGAGCATGCAGGTAAGGTCTCTAAGATGCTCGCTGAAGGCGGTCTAGGGCGAACTGCCGTTACACCTCAAGAGATGAAAGAAATCGAACCTACTCTAGCTGGTAAATATTACGGTGGTTATTACACAGAGAGTGATTCCACAGGCGATATCCATAAGTTCACTCATGGGTTGTCAGAGGCTGCTGCAAACTTAGGCGTTAAAACTATTTATGAGTATGAGGTGCTTGGTGTTCAGTCTGATGGCAATCGTGTGAACATAACGCTGAGCAAAGATGGGCAAGCGAGTCAGCTTGTTTTTGATAATGTTGTTGTGTGTGCTGGTGTTGGAAGTCGTGATATCGCTTCGCAGTTGGGTGATCGCGTCAATGTCTATCCAGTTAAAGGTTATTCAATTACAGTCAATTTGACTGATCAAGCTAGCCAAGAGGGCGCTCCTAATGTGAGCCTGCTTGATGATGAGACTAAGCTCGTTACTAGTCGTCTTGGGGTGGATCGATTCCGCGTTGCTGGTACGGCAGAGTTCAATGGCATCAATCGTGATATTCGCTCTGATCGTATCAAGCCTTTGGTTGACTGGGTAAACCAATGCTTTCCTGAAATCAGCACTCGCTCGGTGGTTCCGTGGGCAGGTTTGCGTCCGATGATGCCAACCATGATGCCAAAAGTTGGCAAAGGTAGTAAGCCTAACGTGTATTACAACACTGGCCATGGTCATTTAGGTTGGACCTTGTCCGCCTGTACTGCTGAAATGATTGGTGATGTGATCCAGTACGGTGAAACCACTAAAAAGGTTAGTTCGCCAGCAAGTCTAAAGTTTTCTTGAGTATGTAATGGATAAGTGTTACTTTAAGTAACACTTATCCATTCACGCAAATCGTTTAGTCCCAGACTCAAGTCTTAGTGGGCTCACCGGAAAAGCAGACCCTCATCAGAAATGGTGGGGGTTATGTCTTTTGAGCGCTACTCTAAGTAATGCCGTAGATCTGCTTTCGGCCAAAATTGGTCATTTGTCTGTTACCTATATGTTCTATGACAATTATTTAGCATAGGGCTAACAATAGGGCGCTAGTTCGTCTAATATAAAACCAAGTTAACTACGCTTTGAATTAGTTGGGCCATAAGGATTGGAGATTGAGATAGGGGTATTATTTCTTAATAAGGCTGGTAAATAATTGAACAAAAACTAACTGTCAATTGGGCGCTTCAAGGGCCTAGCTCTATATTTTTTGGTACATCTTTGGATCATTTAGATAAAAATTTAGCAATAAAGATAGGAAAGGTAGGGCGCCAAAATGGTTGAGAATGAATTTAAATCACAAGCTACAGATCTTCTAAGTATGGCTTTTGAGATTCAAAAGTCTGCCTTACAGATGCAAAACATTTGCTTAGGCCTGTTACTTGGAAGCTCTGGTAGCTCCACCTTTATTGATGACTACAGACGGGTACTCGAAAATTGCCAGTCTAGAGGTGTACAGAGAAATAGAAGATCTTATGATCAACTCAATTTTGAAGTATTTAATATGGCACCAACTTTATATATCGATTTTTTTAATGAGATGTCTAGGTTATACGCGCCGAAAAAAATTCTGTGATCGATCTCGAAAGGTCGTAAAAAGATTGGTTTAGGTGGGAGTCACCAGACCCGATGAAATTAGCCCAATTTAATTCATCGGGAGTGAAAGATTGAGGACGTGTTTACTTACCCTTAATTTATCTTGCTATCTCAGCAATCTTCAGTCGGTGAAGTGAATTTGCCTTTTAGTTTTGGATCTAATTGCCAGTAACTCGACTAATAAAGAAAATGCCATTGCGAAATACACGTAAGAACGAGGTATTTCAACGTCCATTCCTTCGGAGATAAGCACCACTCCAACAACAATTAAAAAAGAGAGTGCTAAAAGTTTGATTGATGGATGGCGATAAACAAAGTCTCCAATTGATTGCGCTGCTAGCAACATGATCACTATGGATGTCAAAATTGCTGAAATCATGATCGAAATTTGGTTAACCAAACCAACCGCCGTTATGACGCTATCCAATGAAAAAATCATATCCAAAAGACCGATCTGGAATATGGTTCCCCATAGCAAGCGGAATTTTTGTGTTTTTGTGATGGCAGTAACCTCTTGTGGATTGCTGCCTTTATTCAATCTCTCGGGAGCCTCGACTTCAATGTAAATTTCTCGTGCAGCTTTCCAGAGTAGAAAGAGTCCCCCACAGAAAAGTATTAATTTCCTTCCAGAAAAATCCATTTCAAAGGCTGTGAAGATTGGATAATTTAATGAAATTACCCAAGAAAGACTGAGCAATAGGGCTATTCTTGTGACAAGCGCAAAGAGAAGGCCAAAACGTCTGGCCAGATTTCTTAATTCTTTTGGTAGCCTATTTGAAAGTACGCTAATAAAAATAATATTATCAATGCCCAGCGCTACCTCAAGGGCGGTGAGGGTTAGGAAGGCAAAAGCTAAATCAAAATGGCTTGAATTGAGTTCCATGATGAACCATTACGATTGAAGCGCAACTTCTCTTTTTGTGCCACTCATATGGCGGATACCCTCTTTAACTGTAGCGACGATAAACCTTGGCCTGCCCATTCTTTTGAATTGCTATTACGCTATAAGGATCTCGTCTGCCCTTGTATTCAGGACCATCCATGCCAGGGGATCCTATAGGCATTCCGGGTACAGCTAATCCAACAATGTGCGGCTTTTCCCTGAGAACACGCTCAACATCTTTAGCTGGCACATGCCCTTCAAAAACATAGCCGTCAATAAGCGCTGTATGGCACGAGCCAAATTCATTGTTAATTCCAAACTTCTTTCTGGCAGCATCGTTTCCAACATCATGCACTTTACCAATCACAAAGCCATTAGTAGTCATATGATTCATCCAATCATGGCAACAGCCGCAAGTAGCCGACTTCCAAATCTCGATGCTAGGCTTAGGCACATTCGCTGATATGAGTTTGAGGGGAAGCAAGCTAAGACCAAGCCCAAGGGCAATATTTCGTCTAGTGATATTTGGTGTTGTCATTCATTCAGTTTATACAAAGCTAGACAGTATGACTAGATAAGCATAGGATGAACCATGGGATATTTATCCCAAATGGAGGTGTGCCATGAATCAAATGATGGATGGTTCCATGATGGGCGGTATGGGCCTAATTGGAGTTTTACTTGTAGTTGCCCTAGTGCTTTCGATTGCCGCTTTGTGCAAGTACTTGTTTTTCTCAAAAAAGTGACCCCCATATATCTAGTCATATTGAGTAGCTAGGTGGGATAAGCGTGGCTATTGGATATTCTTCAGGAAGGTAGGGCATTAGCTTGCTGATTTATCAAGAAATGGCTAAGTGTCTAGCCATGTAAATCTGCCTACAAGTAGATGAGCCATAAAGTAGAGTGCGCACAAGATTAGCGCTACCAGCGCTGTAATCCATAGGAAATGTTTAATGGTTTCCAGGCGGTTCACAATGCCTACATTCAGGAAAATATCGCACTTTATTTATTCTTTTCTGGCTTGCCTTTGCTGCCCTTCATATCACCCTTGATTGGCATAGGCTGATCCTTTCCATGCCCACCCCCAGGCGTATAAGATTTGGCGGATTCCCCTTGAGCCTTCTCTTGTCCAGGGGCATATTGCTTGGACTGTTGGCCCTGACTCTTCTGCTTGCCGGGCGCCTGAGTGCTATTGCCTTGCGAGGTGGCATTAAGGGAGATCAGCAGTAGCGTTGTGCCTACTAAGATTCGTAACATATATTTACTCCAATTCGTTTCGGTTTCATGTATTCAGACAGGGATAAATCAAGCTCAATATTTCCTCTGGTTACATTTGAGCAAGAACAAAAATGATGCGTTGTGTATAGAACTTTTTCGAGTTTAGTAACCATAGTAGTTAACTCCTAGAATTGAATTAGTACTTTCGAACTACGCTTATTCATGGCCAATAAAAATATACCCCTACTAAAAAAATATGAATTTTTTTATCTCTAACTCTATCTAAGAATAGATTTGATCATATAGGTTAAAACAATCTCCTTATTCTCTAACTTTGGCAAAAATGTTTTCTGCTACACCTCTATTTTCATCGATTGCGAGTCTTAAAGCCTCACTTTCAAATGCGTTAAGGTCGATAGGAGAATGATCATCACCAAGGTTGAGAACATAGGTCCAGACGATTTCATTTGTCCAGTCTTTGGTAAAAATATCAACAATTCGTTTCATGAAATATCCATATAAATAAAGGCTTTCAAGGCATTCTTAGTTGGCTATCTAGTAAATCAATAGCCTCTGCCCAGTCGGCATCATTAAGTAGTTCATCTCGTAAAAAAGTGCTTTGGTTTCGAGTCCAAAAATGCGCATCAGGCAAAACGATTGCTGTATCTAGGGGTCCATGATTCCTCAAGAACTGTTCAATTGATTTACAGCTTGAGGGTAGGCCAAGTTGGTCAAAAAGTTCTTTGAGGGGGTGGAAATTTGACTCCATATTTAGCCTTCACATGGTGTTTAGATACCTCATATATACGCCTTAAAAAAATGAATTTCAATCCTACTTGTAAATTTTTTTTAGAGGTATAGGATTAACGAATGGACGCTGTAAGAATCGAACGCGATAGCCTTGGTGCTGTACAGGTACCAGATGCAGTTTTGTGGGGTTCGCAGACACAAAGGTCCTTAGATCACTTTAATATTTCTACCGAGAAAATGCCTTTGGAGTTCATCGAGGCGTTGGCGTATGTAAAGCGAGCATGTATTGAGGTGAACGCTCAAAATGGTCGCTTATCTCGATCCAGGGCTGATGTATTACTTGCTGCTGTTGATGAGGTGCTCCAGGGGAATCATGCCCAAGCATTTCCACTATCGATTTGGCAGACTGGTTCTGCAACGCATACCAATATGAATATGAATGAGGTATTGGCTAATAGGGCAATTGAACTGTTGGGTGGCGTTTTGGGTGTTGATCACCAGATTCATCCAAATGATGATGTTAACGCCAGCCAATCATCGAATGACGTTATTCCAACCGCATTGCATGTTGCTGCAGTGTGCCAGCTCAATGGGCGCTTGATGCCTCCACTCATTGGATTGATTGCGAGCTTAAGGAATAAATCTGAGGAGTTCTCTGAAATTATTAAGGTTGGAAGAACGCATTTACAAGATGCGGTTCCCTTAACTTTGGGTCAGGAATTCTCTGGCTATGTCAAACAATTGGAAATGGCGATGCAAGCGCTTGATTTGGCTATGCCTCGTTTGTACGAATTGGCTATTGGAGGCACTGCAATCGGCACGGGCGTTAACGCACCCCCTCAATTTGGAGATCAAGTAAGCAAGGAGCTAGAAAGTTTAATTGGTTTTCCATTCACCTCAGCATCCAATAAATTTGCGGCGCTTGCTGGGCATGAGCCAATTGTTTTGGCTCACGGAGCTCTGAAAACCTTGGCGGTAGCGCTATTAAAGATTTCTACAGATATTCGCTGGATGGCTTCGGGCCCCCGTTCGGGATTGGGTGAAATTGAATTGCCAGAGAATGAGCCTGGTAGCTCAATCATGCCTGGAAAGGTAAATCCAACTCAGTGTGAGGCAATGGCGATGATTTGTTATCAGGTCTTTGGTAACGATGTCGCCATTACCATGGGTGCGGCTTCTGGTAATTTTGAGTTGAATGTCTTTAAGCCACTTATCTTGCATAATTTTCTTCAAAGCGTTCGCATACTCGGGGACGGCATGAAATTATTTACACAGTACTGTGTGAATGGAATTGAACCTAATATCCCAAGAATTGATCAACTGATGAATGCCTCGTTGATGCTTGCTACAGCCTTAGCCCCACATATTGGTTATGACCGTTCCGCAGCGATTGCGAGCTTGGCATATAGAAAAAATCTGACCTTAAGGCAAGCTGCTCTTGAGAGTGCTTATGTTAGTGCGGAAGAGTTTGATGCTTGGGTACGGCCTGAAAAATTGATATGAATTACGACTAAAGTACCAGTAATTTTTTTAAGGGGAGCTTAAAAATGGATAACTCAAATAATGCGAATGCAATTGATGCGCTCAATCGTATCTTGGAATTAGAGTTGGCTGGAGTGGTGAAATACACTCATTATTCATTAATGGTGTATGGCTATAACCGTATTCCAATAGTCTCTTGGCTAAAAGAGAATGCTACTGAAAGCCTTGCTCACGCGCACAAAGCTGGAGAGCTAGTGACTTTACTAGGCGGCCACCCCTCCCTAAAGATCGGTTCACTATTAGAAACGGAGCGACATGATATTGGCGATATCTTACGAGAAAGTCTTGAGCATGAAACGCTGGCTTTAGCGGCTTATTACGATTTATTAAAAGCTTCTACTGCAACGCATCCACAGACTTCTGGGGTTCAATCCGTGCTACTCGAGGAGTATGCGCGAGAAATGATTGTTGCGGAGGAGATGCATCTAGATGAAGTTAATAAGATGCTTCGCAGACCGGGGGAGATGGGGGCATTCAAATAGGTGCGACCTTTCAATTGGAATTCCCGTAGGAGGGGATGATGGAAAATTTACATATTGCAGTTGTCGTAGGGAGCCTCAGAAAAGACTCAATTAATCGCCAGCTAGCACAAGCGGTAATTCGACTGTCGCCAGCAAATGTTGAATTTGAAATAGTGACTATTGGCGATTTACCTTTATATGACCAAGACCAAGATGAGAATCAAGTTGATTCCGTGAAGCGGATGAAAGCACAGATTCATAGGGCTGACGGAGTACTTTTTGTAACCCCTGAATACAACCGCTCAATTCCTGGGGTATTGAAAAATGCCTTAGATCATGGTTCAAGGCCTTATGGTCAAAATTCTTGGGCCAGGAAGCCAACTGCCATTATTGGCATATCACCCAGCCCAGTGGGAACGGCCCTTGCTCAGCAGCACTTGAGGGCGGTATTAGCCACCTTAGATATGCCCACCCTCTGCCAGCCTGAAATGTTTTTGCAAATGAAGAATGATTTTTTTGATGAGATTGGAAATGTAAATGAGGGCAGTCGAAAATTTATTAAATCTTGGATTGATCGATATTTGAATTGGGTATCCCTCCATAGAGGGGTTTGACCACAGAAGACTGTAGCAATGAAAAATTTTGACCTAACAAATCATGTGAGCGACAGAGAGGAATTGGCTCGTATCGCCGTGGGCGTGATGATGATTCGAGGATTAGAACCTGAATTTTCTTTTCAAGTGAAAGAGCAATTAAATCAAATTGATAGCCCCGCGATGAGTCGAGATTCCTCGATTTTGGACTTGAGAAGTTTGCCTTGGTGCTCCATTGACAATGATGACTCAAAAGACTTGGATCAGCTCACGGTTACTAAAAAATCTGTGGGCGGTGGATGGAATCTTTTGGTGGCGATAGCAGATGTCGATTCTTTGGTAGGGCTGGGAACGCCAATCGATGAACATGCCTTGAAAAATACTCGATCTGTATATACGTCGGCGAGAGTATTTCCGATGCTACCTCTCAGGCTTTCTAATAATTTAAGTTCGCTTAATCCAGGACAGGATCGTTTGGCTTTAGTTTGTGATATGCATTTTTCAGGGGAGGGTGTTCTTGAGAAATTCTTCATTTACCGTGCGTGGGTTCATAACCGAGCACAGCTGGCCTATGACAATGTCTCTGAGTGGTTAGAAGGCAAGGTGCCTTTACCAGAGATGGCCATTAAGGTTTCTGGCTTAGGTGCTCAATTAAAGAAGCAGGATCAGCTTGCTCAAATTTTAAGATTAAGACGTCATGAAAGTGGCTCTCTGGAGTTTGATATTTTTCAACCTAGAGCAAGATTTTATCGGGACTCCATCGAGGAGATTAAACAACAACCCCATAATCGGGCTCGTCAGCTAATTGAAGAATTCATGATTGCCACTAATGGCTGCACCTCTCGGTTTTTGAGTGAGGCTGGCATTTACTCCATTAGAAGAGTAGTGAGATCTCCTGAGAGGTGGCTGAAAATTGTTGAGTTGGCAAAGGGATATGATTACAGCTTACCTAGCAAACCAGATAGCCAAGCGCTAGAAATATTTTTAGCTAAACAGCGTCGTGAGGATCCCATCAGATTTCCAGATCTCTCATTGGTAATAGTGAAGTTGATGGGCTCGGGCGAATATATTGCTGAAAAACCATCCAGTCATCCGGTTGGCCATTTTGGACTCGCTGTTAGCGACTATATGCACTCCACTGCCCCCAACCGACGGTACCCTGACATTATTACGCTGCGCTTGATTAAAGCCGTATTGGCAGGTAAGGCCCCGCCCTATAGTGTTGATGAATTGAAATCATTGGCTCAGCACTGCACTTTGCAGGAAGACGCCGCTAGAAAAGTGGAGCGGCAATTACGAAAATCCGAAGCTGCTTTATTTCTTAGGTCTAGGATTGGCCAAACATTTGATGGAGTGGTTTCTGGCGTAAATGACAAGGGAGCGTGGGTTCGAATTTTTTACCCTCCAGTCGAGGGAAAGTTAGTGAATTCTAGAGAGGATTTCCCAGTGGGGAAGCTATTGCGGGTCAAGTTAATTTACACGCATGTCCAGCTTGGATTTATTGACTTTGCGCCAGCTCAATAATGATTGATATTTCGACCTAGCTGATGAGGGAATAAGGAGGCTGTGATATGAGACATAAAGATGTGGATAGTTCTATTCATTTGAGGCATTCAGATTTAACGCCCCGAGAGTTATTGATCAACCTTTTGGAGGATGAGGGAGATGTCATTGGGTGGGATGAAGAGGAGCTCGTCCGAGAGGCGGCAATGCGACTTGATGGTACCCCTGAAATTTCCTTAAGAATGGCAAGGCTTGCTTTGCAGGGCTTACTTAGAGATGCTGTTGTGATTCGAGATGGACAGTTAATTTGTTTAGGTGATTAAGGTTTAATTTTTCTGGCGTTAAATTCCCTATATGGGTCAAGTGTGCCAGTTATTACGCTTTAGGACTCGCTGATTAATGGGTTTTTAAGGGGGGGTTGAATTATGGCTATAGTCAATTTAAATATCCAGGGAATCTCTTCACCTGAATGCATTGGTGTTATCAAGGATGCCTTACGATCTTTGGAGGATATTGGCGTCATTCATGTGGATTGGGAATCTGGGAGAGCGCAGATAACACGATCTATAAATCAATCTGATGATCTCATCCATCTGATTAATCAAAAAGGATATCTCGCAAGTCTTGATTTAGATGAGATGTAAGAGTTTAAGTTGATGGATATTACTTATTACGGAGAATGCTATGTTTAAAAATCTTTTAGTTCCGATTAACGGTGATGCTCTTACAAAAGCTGAGTTAAAAATGGCTATCAAATTAGCAAAGCTAGATGAGGCCAAAATAACGATAGTCTATGTATCGAATCCCATTATTCCTTACTCAGCTTCAGAAATTCAATCTGTTTTGGCGGTTTCCCCAGTTGAGTATAAGAAATATTGCGAGGCATTTGCGCTCAAGCTTTTTGCGAAAGCAAGAAAATTGATTGGGAGCGGGGTGATAGTCAATGAAATTCATGTTTATCATCCCAACGCCTCAGATGGAATTATCGAGGCTGCAAAAAAAGCAAAAGCAGATGTGATTGCTATGGCTTCACATAAAAGAGATGGAATAAAGGGGCTTTTTCTGAGAAGCGAAGCTCACGAGGTTATCTTGCATAGTCATATACCGGTCTTAATTCTTAATTAGCTCAGTAATCATGCATTTCCAGGTAGTCCTTGAATTTTCGTTCGAGGAGGCTATGAATTATTTCAAGCTGGCGCCATTCGCTTAGGTATTGGCACTCAAAAGACTGAGCTATGTGAAGTGATGTCTAGTTTTTTATTGGGTTTATAGGGCAGGATTATTGCAGTGCACACTAATAGTGCTAAAAATAGGCTTGCGCCCAATATTGGGTAGAAGCTGTCAAAAATTGGGCATATAGCAACTTGCGGTAGAGGTAAAGGGGAATAAGTTGTAGTTGCACCCTTACGAAAGTTGATATGTCCAAGCAAACCACCCTGACGATTAGTAGCAAAAATTACTCCTCATGGTCCCTGCGTGGCTGGCTCATGATGAAGTTTTCTGGTTTGAAGTTCAAGGAACTTCAGGTGGAGCCTGGTGATATTGATAACCGCGCTGAATTATTACTGCTCTCACCATCAATTTTGGTTCCTCGTTTAGATCATGATGGTTGCAAGGTTTGGGATACCCTGGCAATCGGTGAGTATCTCAATGAGTTAAATCCTCAAGCGAATTTACTCCCAAAAGATCCTATTGCTCGAGCTCACTGCCGCTCCATTTGCGGTGAGATGCATTCTGGTTTTTCTGCGCTGAGAGCGTCACTACCAATGAACGTCAAGGCCAAATTTGATTCTTTCAAAGTTTGGTCAAAGGCACAGATTGATATCAATCGTATTTTAGTAATTTGGCAAGACTGCCTCTCTACCTACGATGGGCCTTTTCTATTTGGGAAAGAGCCTACTCTTGCTGACGCTATGTTTGCGCCAGTAGTTACTAGATTCCTGACTTACAACGTCGAGTTAGATAAAGCGTGCCAGAACTATTGCAAGCACATCATGGCTTTGCCGGAGATGAAGGAGTGGGTGATGGGCGCCCTTGAAGAACCCGATGACATCGAAGAACTTGAAGTGGAGTTTTGATTATGAAAACACCTACCGCATTTAAAAGTAACACTCAGTTTTCACATGTAAAACCAGGCGATACGCAATTTTTACCGGGTGGTTTGAGAGACTTCTTCCTATATCGCGATTTAGGTGTAGCTAAGGCGACCAATGGCAAAGTCATTGCCCATTTGGTGAGGGCCAATAAGCCACCTGTCAACGGCACCGGTTGGCACTATCACGTTGCTGAGTTTCAGATTGTGGTGATGACCAAAGGTTGGGCACGATTTATGTATGAAGATAAGCCAACCTTAGTTGAGGCTGGAGATGTAGTTCATCAAATGCCGGGCATAGTGCATTACCTCTACGACTACTCACCAGATATGGAGTATATGGAGATCGTAGGTCCTGCGGACTTTGGTTCTATTCCTGTAGAAATTGGTCCTGCAGAAGTTCCGGGAGTGACGCTATGGAAGTGATAAAAACCCATAATCCGCTGGCCTCGGATTTTGCTGTGTTGTTTCAGCGAATCATGAATCTTTCTCAAGAGCTTGATAGCATGCGTGAATATTATCGCGGACTCTATCAAAAGATTGAGTCTGGCGAGATTGGGATTGAAGAAGATAATCCACCCGATCTTCTGAAAGAATTTAACGTCGCTGGATTTGTACATCTTTCTATTGTTGCTGCACGTTCTGCACAGACAGCGGCCATTATTGCTAATGACGTTTCTTTAAGTCGTGTTTTTGATCCATCTTTGAAGGATTACGAGCGTGCGTTTCGCCATATAGAAAGCAGGTCGAACTGATGATGTACCGCGCTTATCAAACCTTTGCAAATTTACATAATCCGATTCGTTTATTTGCGAGCGCTTCTGAGCGCGTATCAAACAACTGGTTTGGAAACTTTACGCTTAATCCAATGCAAAGATTGGCAGCGCATTATGAGCAAATCTCATTATTGGGTTTTACGCACACAAGACCGGACTTTAAGATCAAAGAGGTGATGGATTCTTTAGGTGAGAGTAAGGTGGTTTCTGAAGAGATTTTGCATTCCACCCATTTTTGTAATTTAGTGCGCTTTAAAAAGAATTGGGTAGAGGGTCAGCCAAAGGTTTTACTAGTTGCCCCGATGTCAGGTCACTTTGCAACCTTACTTGCCGGCACAATTAAAACGCTTCTCAAGGATCACGAGGTGTATGTCACCGATTGGTTGAATATTCGAGACATTCCAGTAAGTTGTGGTGAGTTTGATTTTGACTCTTACATAAAGCACATCATTCAATTTTTGGAATACATCGGCCCTGGAACTCATTTAATGGCTGTTTGCCAGCCAACGGTCGCCTGCCTAGCTGCGACAGCCATTATGTCGGAAGATAAAAACCCTTGTGTACCAGCAAGCCTCATTCTGATGGCCGGCCCAATTGATGTAAGTCAGAGCCCCACCAAAGTAAATGAGTTGGCCACCAGCAAGCCGATGTCGTGGTTTGAGGAGAAATTGATCGGCATTATTCCCAGTCAATTTAGTGGTGTTGGGCGTCGTGTCTATCCAGGATTTTTGCAATTGATGGCCTTTATGAGTATGAATCCAGAGCGCCATGCCGATTCATTTAAAAAGCTTTACGAATATCGCGTTAATGGCGATAACGAAAAAGCGGATGTGATTCATGACTTTTATGAAGAGTACTTCGCGATCATGGATCTCTCTGCCCCATTTTATCTAGAGACAATACGCAAGGTATTTCAAGATTGTGATTTGCCCAATGGCAAGCTGACTTATCAAGGACGAATTGTTAACCCCAAGGCTATAAAGAAAACTTTCTTACTGACTGTTGAGGGTGAGCGCGATGATATTTGTGGCATAGGGCAGACCTTAGCAGCTCAAGATCTTTGCAGTGGCTTACCTGGTTATATGAAATCACACCACTTACAGGCTGGCGTTGGTCATTACGGTGTTTTTAATGGCAAACGTTGGGATACCCAGATTTACCCAGTAGTACGAAATGTCATTCAATCATCACTTTAAGAGTGGAGGAAATTATGAAAGTATTCGTTACTAGAAAAATTATGGCAAGAAGACGTTGTAATGATGGCACCGATAAAGGCTGCAGCTCTTTGACTCCCGGTCAGTACTCCGCTAATAAAACTCTTGATGGCGCATTGGAGATTTTGCAGTCAAGTGGCGAGCCACTATATCTTCTTCCATTTATCTGGTGGGAAAGAATGGAGCTGGGCGAGATTGTAATTTCACAGAGCGCTTAATTAGTACATAGCCCTGGGAGTGATGAACTCCATGCAGAATGTGATTCTTTAACTTCGATTTCAAGTCCTAGTAGGCTCACCAGCAAAAAGCCACTAACGTTAATAGCGTTAGTGGCTTTTTCTTCGGAGTCAATTATTAGGCTATTGCGGTCTAGGTCTCTGGCTATTGACACCACATCAATGCTATGCTTTTGCTATTCAATTTGACCCGTTCTAAGGAGCTTTAGTGAAACCAACAATGATTAGAAAAATAGTGGCTGCGTCTGTTTCAGCTACCCTGGTATTTGCTCCGCTGGTAAGTCATGCATGTACCGCTGTAAATATAGTGGCGAAAGATGGCTCGGTTGTTGCAGGAAGAACCATGGAATGGGCTTTTGACATGAAATGGCAACTAAATGCAAATCCTAAGGGCACCCCTATCTCCCTCAGCGCTCCAGCATCACTGAAGTTGCCTGCAACAAGTCTATCTAGTAAATATGCGTTTGTCGCAATTGCACCCGGAGTGTTAGCGGGTCCTCCTGCGTATCTAGAAGGTCAAAATGAAGCGGGCCTTGGCATTAGCGGAAATTTCTTACCTGGCTTTACTGAATATCAAACGGTTACTCCGCAAGATAAGAACTATGTTTCTATTTTGAACTTAGGTGGCTTTATTTTAGGAATGTTCGGTTCAGTTAAGGAGTTGCGAAACGAGCTCCCTAAATACAAGGTGTGGTTTGACCCAAGTGAAGTCAAGGGCCTTCCAACACCACCTTGGTTGCACCTAGTGTTAACGGATCGCAGTGGTGACAGTATTGTTGTCGAGTTTATTAAGGGTCAAATGATGATCCACAATAACGTTGCTGGAGTGCTGACTAATGCGCCAACCTATGACTGGCACCTTAACAATGTACGCAACTATCTATCGCTTACAACTACTGCAACGGCATCTGTCACTGTAGGAAATACCAATGTTACTGAGTTGGGTCAGGGTGGCGGTTTATTGGGTTTGCCAGCAGATTACACTCCACCATCTCGTTTTGTCAGGGCAACTTATCTAAAGCAATTTACCTATCAGCCCAATAATAGTGTTGATGCCATGCAAGCTGCCGATCATATCTTGAATAACGTTGACATTCCTATTGGTGTTGCTCGCTCTACAGATGGTAAACAGGTTTTTTCTGATTACACACAGTGGGTTAATCTCAAAGACTTAAAAAATAATCGTATGAAAATTGCAAACTATGCAAATCGTACAAACTTTATCGAAATTAATCTGAATGAAGTTTTCAAGTCCGGTAAATCAAAGACTTGGCAGGTTGATAAGTTACCTTACCCCCAAAATGACTTGACAGCAGAGTTCCTTAAATAGACTTCTCCACTAAACCACCTTCGGGTGGTTTTTTCTTTTAAGCAACAATTTCAATCCCTTGTTATTCTTATCCATCCCAATGAATAACTGTAAAGATTTTTAATGGACCTTCATTCTGACTACAGTAAGCGTGTAGTGCTCAATCACCATGATTTGCCATGGATCCCAAGCCCTGCGTTGGGGGTTGAGAGGCGTATGTTTGACCGTCAGGGTGATGAGCTAGCTAGGGCTACCTCGATCGTTCGATACGAAGCTGGAGCCAAGTTTCCAGCCCATACCCATGAATTTGGAGAAGAGATCTTGGTGCTAGATGGGGTCTTTAGTGATGAGACTGGAAGTTATCCAGCCGGCACCTACATCATGAATCCCCCTGGATCGTCTCATGCGCCATTTAGTGAGGGTGGCTGCACTCTTTTCGTGAAGTTGAGGCATCTTGGGCCGGAGCAGACTGAGCGTGAGATTGTGGATACACATTCTGCGCCATGGTTTCAGGGAATGGTGCCTGGTTTAACTGTAATGCCTCTGATGAGGCAGGGCACAGGCTCTACATTAGTCAGATGGGCGCCGCAAACTTACTTCAACCCACATAAACATTATGGCGGTGAGGAAATTTTTGTTGTAGATGGTGTATTCGAAGATGAGCATGGGCGCTATCCTGCGGGCTCATGGATTAGAAGTCCCCACATGAGCTTGCATCAACCCTTTAGCAAAGAAGGTTGCACAATCTTGGTTAAGACTGGGCACTTAATATAGCTTGAATGCAAGCTGGTTTGTTTTATTTGATCCGGGTGCTCAATTGCTCTTTAGTTCTTCGCACAAAGCCATTTAAAATAACAGTTGTAATTTTTAGCATCTTTTAAATGTAGCTGGATTCATTTGCCCATTATGAAAAACACTCTTATTAAGACTCTTGTAGGGATCTTTTCTTTAACTGCACTCATCACCCATGCTGATGCTGCTGAAGACCTATCCCCCATTCCACAGGTTTCAGATCAATGGCGCTTTGAGGTGACGCCATACTTATGGGCTCCTGCGATTAAGGGCACTCTTGGCCTAGATAGTGGGCTAGCTAAATCTGCTGACTTTACATCCAGCGATGTAGTGAGCAATCTCAAATCAGGAGGCATGATTTCAGCTGAAGCCCATCAAGGTCGATGGGGTGTGATGGGTGATGTAGTTTCTGCAACACTGCAAAAAACGGGTGCGATTCCAAATACTGGGGATACAGTCGGCGATAAGATTACTCTTCAGCAAACGATCTTGACGGGCGTTGCTACCTATACGGTTGCCAATACCAAAGACGCATATGTAGACGCCTTACTCGGAGTGCGTGCAATTTATGCAACCGCAACCTTGAGTGTGAGTGGGTATGGCACGGCATCTAAGACAACTTCTACTATTGATCCTATAGTGGGCGCAAAAGGTCGTTATCGTATTGCAGATTCCACTTGGTATGTACCGTTCTACGGGGACGTTGGTAGTGGCGGCGGTACAACCAACTTAACTTGGCAAGCCATGGCAGGGGTCGGTAAAACATTTAACCAATTGATAGATGCATCCTTAACCTACCGCGCTCTGTACTACGACATGAAGGATGGCGGTGTCCTCCAAAAAACAACCATGTACGGCCCACAAGTGGCGGTGACATTCAAATTTTAAGTAAGTTTCAAATAAGCCTTAAATAATCGCTATTCACATCTAGGAAGTAAATATGAAATTCGCACCCAAGTTACTCACATCTCTATTGATTGCGCATTGTGCTCTTACCTTTGCTAAAGGCAATGCAGACACTATTTTTTATGGTGGCCCCATCGTTACAGTTAACGCTAAGAATGAAGAAGTTCAGGCACTAGCTGTACAGAATGGCAAGATTGTTGCGGTAGGTACAAAAGATGCTGTGACTAAAGAATGGCAAGCTAGTGCAACTAAGGTTGTTGATCTCCAAGGTCAAACCTTGATGCCCGGATTTGTAGAGCCTCATGTGCACATCATGGTTACCGCAGTCTTTGAGGGTCTTGGCTTGAATCTGAGTAACTTCACTTTGCCTTATGACACTAAAGAAACCTTAATTCAGAAAATGAAGGCCGGACTGAAGAATGTTCCTGCCGGTGGTTGGCTGTTTGGCTTTGGTGTTGATCCATCGCGTACAACCCCATTTATGGCGGAACTCACTGCCGATGATTTGGATAAGGTATCGACCACTGTTCCCATTTTTATCGTGAATCAATCTGGCCATATCGGCTACGTTAATCACAAAGCTTTAGAGCTTGCAGGAGTTACCAATAAAACTCCAAACCCAGCTGGTGGCGGTATTTATGTGAAAGATGCCAAGGGTCAGCTCACCGGTAAGCTGGTAGAGCCACCAACTTATTTGCCATTCATGTCCAAAATGCCTAATCCAACGGAAGAGCAATTATTTGCGGCCATTCAAGGCACCATGAAGAAAATGGCATCTACTGGCGTAACAACAGCCTCTGATA
>JACCEA011151163.1_pt1 | contig 20112 bp, 9 predicted proteins | sample 7449851 | NCBI WGS metagenome assembly JACCEA01 (sample SAMN15323453, study PRJNA562643) | freshwater metagenome | isolation source: river surface water | place: USA:Blue River Watershed | collected 2017-08-18
CAGAGATCTTGGATATCTAGTTGAAGCTTTAGCAACAGATATATTTACTGGTGGTAATAAGTACTCTAGAGATTTTACATTACAATATTTTGATGCATCAAATAATTTTGTATTCTTAGATGGAGAAAGTGATCAATCTGTATATGCTTTTAATTCATTAGGAGATTATGCTAAGAAAGCAGTAACAAATCAATTAAATAAAAAGAATTTATTTGTGAGTGCTGGAATTTCAAGTCTTGGTGGTGGTGGGTCAATAGTTCCTGTTCTTCCTTCAGGAAATCCAAATTCTTGTGCTGATGTTCAGTACACAATTAATACTTTAATTTCTATTGTAAATTCAGTAGTTGGAGTTGGAAGCACTGGATCATTATCAACTTTTAGTCAAAATCTTGGCATTTCAACTACTAATTTGTGCGCTAGAGATCTTGGTTATCTTGTAGACACTGTTTCTATAGATGTATTTACTGGTGGTAACAAATACACTAGAGAGTTTTGTAAAAAATATTTTGATGATGGTGATTTAATTTATATTAATGGGGAAAATATTCAATCTGCATATGCATTTAATGTCCTTGGATCATATGCTAAAAAGGCAATAACAAATCAATTAAATTATAAAGAAGTGGGTATTAGTTCTGGTCCTGCTAGCTATGGTGGTGGGGGAGGTAATATCCCAGTGCTTCCATCAGGAAGTCCCAATGCATGTGCAGATGTTCAAACAAATATAGATAACCTAATTGAAATTACTACAGATGTTATTGGTTCTGGAAATATTAATTTGCTTAATTCATTTAATGAAAATGCTGGTATTTTTACATCAACATCCTATAAGTTGTATAATGATGTAGGGGTTGTTGTTGATTCTGTTGTTAGTGATTTGAGGGGATATACAAATGGATCTATAATAGAATCTGCAAAAGTTTATTATAATTATTCTCCTAAAGATGTTGCAATAACTGCTTTTAATTCTGCTAGGGATTATATGAAATTGGCAATTAATAATCAATTGCTATCTAGGAATTTTAATCTACTTCCAGATCCATTAACTGGATCTAATTATGATGTAGATTCTTGTACTGATGTTAAGGATACTATTAATACTGAAATAGAAATTTTGACTACTGCAATAGATAATCAAAATACAACAAATATTCCATCTAATGTATCTTTAGCAAGTACAATGTTTACAGTTGATGTTGGAATTGCAACTCAACCTCATTATTATGCTGGAGGTGGTGCAGTGAAATTGAATATCATAAGACCTTTTGATGGACAAGCAGTATACTTCAATGAAATTTATTATACTGTTAAGACATTAAAAATAATTGATGGTGGTTCTGGATATATAGATACTCCTTCAATTACTATAGATCCTCCAACAGAAACTTCATGGGGAATTGCTGCTCAAGCAGTACCTATTATTGAAAATGGAGTTTTAGTTGGTGTTGATATGGTATCAAATGGAAGAGGTTATAAATCTCCTCCAAATGTGACAATTTCTGCTGGAATAAATACTGCAGTAGCAATTGCAGAACTTGTGCCAGAATATTATACAATTCAAAAAGCAACTGAAATAGTTAATGGTCTTTCAATCATTACATTAAATGAAAATGTACCTTATGAAGTTGGTATAGGCACAGTGGTAAATTTCTTTAAACAGAGTAGAGTATTAGCAACTGGGCATTCATTTGAATTTATTGGATCTGGAACTGATATTGCGACTTGTCTTCCATTTAGTGGGGGAGTTCCAATAGAAGATAATGAAACAGATTCTAGGAATGGTGGATTAGTAGTTTATAGTAGTACTAATCAATCAGGTAATTTTAAGATTGGTGATGGGGTTACTATCAATCAAAACACAGGTTCTATTACTGGTAATGCGTATACAAAGAGTCTTTTTTCAACTATGACACCATTCATTCTTTCATTAGGGGGTTTATGAAATGGCACTTGCCCTTAATAATTATAGAACCGTAGTTTCAGTTGCATCTACAACCCCTGTACAGGTTTATACTGCTCCTGCTGGATATAATTCAGTTGTACTTTGTTCACAGGCAACAAATACTGGAGATGAATCTCAAGATGTTACTCTTGGACATACAAGGTCTGTAGTAGGAATTGCAGTAACTACTTATGCTTCATACAAAAAACCAATAGCTTCACATGACACTATTGAAATAACCACGGGAAAACTTGTTTTAGTTCCTGGAGATAGTTTTGTATTATCTGCTAGCACAAATAATAAAGTTCATGTTCTATTAAGTATTCTAGAAACTCTTATTTAAAATGGCCCAATTTAACAATGAAAGGTTAAGAGGATTAAGGATTGGTATAAGTTCTTATACTGAAGATGAACTTGTATTAGATGTTATTGGTAATACTAATATAACTGGAATTGTAACTGGTGGAACATTTTATGGAAATGGTGAAGGATTAATTGGTGTTAGAATAGGAGTTCAAACGGCAGGATCTGGAGGACCAATTGGTACTGGAGCATCTATTCTAGATTTTCGTGGTGATTCAATAGATACTATAACTGTTCAATCTGGAATTGGGACAATTAATATAAATACACCTATAAGCCCTGTAATGATGGGTATGATTTTCTAACATGGCATCTCCAAATATTAAAAATCCAATATCTATTATTGGTTTAACTACTAGTGTTGGTATAGCAACCACAAGTTTTGTAGGCATTTTGACAAATCTTTCTGATAGTAATAAGGTCTATAAAGTTAATAGTATTTTTGCCGCAAATGTAGATACAACTAGATCAGTTGATATAAGTATTACTATACTGAAAGGTGGTATAGATACTTATATTGCAAAGTCAATTAATGTCCTCCCAAACTCTACTCAGGTAATATCAACCAAAGATACTTATTTTTATCTGGAAGAAAATGTAGGTATAAGAGCAAAAGCAAGTTATTCAAATGGCATTGATGTAGTAGTATCTTACGAGGAAATAATCTAATGAACGTAATAGGAAAATCACAAAAAACCAGTGGTGTTTATAATATTCAATCCAAAAATGAATTAGAAAGTGATCTTTCTAATTTATATAATTATAACAATAATACTTTATGTCAAAAAGATGTTGTTGGATTTTCCCAACAATGGGATTTTTATGTAAATGAAGATAATCAAAAATGTTATTTTATTGATGTTACTGAAAATAGAGTAATACAAGGAGATTATATAAGTGATGATAGTGGGAAACAAGTAGGTATTGATACTAATTATCCAAGTAAACTTAAAAGTGCGAATGCAGTTGTAGAACCTTTTCTATTTGATCTTTTCGGACTTAGATTCAATAATACTGGAACTAAAGCTTACACTGTTGGATTTACTAGTTCCAGAATGATTGAATATAATTTGAGTCAACCATGGGATTTAGATACATTATCTTACTCTGGGGTAACTACTTCATTTTCAAGCCAGGATAGTGCAATAAGAGGATTTTTCTTCAAACCTGATGGCACAAAACTATACGTTATTGGTAATACAAATGATAGAATTTATCAATATAGTTTATCAACTCCTTTTAGTATTAATACTGCAGTTTTTGATAATAAGAGTTTACCAATAGGTACTCTTGGTAGAAGAGAAAGTAGTCCTCAGGGAATGTACATGAGTTCCGATGGATACTCTGTTTTTTATGTTGGACAATCTCCTACAGATGCACCCAATTCTAGATATGTCCATAAGGTTGGATTGACTACTGCATGGCAAATTGATAGTCATTATCCACCAACTTCTTTCAGTATTTCTTCACAGGAAGGTACAGTTACTGGAATGAGATTTGGCGACAATGGAACTAAGGTTTATGTTGTTGGTGGAAATAATATAATATATCAATATAATTTGGGAACAGCATGGGATATAACAACAGCATCTTATTCAAGTTTAAGTTTTAATGTTTCTGGACAAGATACATTTCAACAAGGTCTATGTTTCAATAGTACTGGAACTAGAATGTTTTTAGTTGGTAGAACAAATGATAGAATATATCAATATACTTTATCTACTCCTTGGAACATTAGTACAGCAACTTTTAATACCTTTCACTCTATAGGTTCTCATGAAACGGATGTATCTGATGTTGGCATTAGTACAGATGGAACTAAACTTTATGTTGCGGGACTTCAACGCAATACCTTCTTTCAATATAATTTAAGTAATCCATCAGATATAAGTTCTCCCAGTATTTCTAAAATTTCTAATGGATCTATACAAGCTCATTTTGCATATTTTACTCAGGGATTTGTTTTTGGTGATAATGGCACAAAAGTATACGTGGTAGACAGTGCATATGGTGGTTTTAGTCAGTATACCTTATCAACACCTTGGGACATTACAACTATAAATTGGCAAAATAGAAAATTTGAAACTTATTCTTTATATGAACTAACTCCAACAGGTATTGACATTAGTTCTGATGGCACTAAGATTTATGTTGTTGGTCAGCAAAATGATAGAATATATCAGTTCTCTTTGAGAACGCCTTGGGATATTAACACCATGAGTGGTGTAATTGAAACTATTTCTTTATATCAAGGTTCTAGTTCTTTTTATAATAATACTGCTGGTCTTCAACCAAACACCCAAAATTATACTGATATATTTTTTAATGATACTGGAGATGTTTTCTATCTTTGTTCTAATAGTATAATTTATGAATATAAACTTGAACTGCCATGGAACTTAAGGATTTGTTATAATAATTTTAAGCAATTTGTTCCACCAAATTTTAACAAATCTAATTTTAATAATCTTAATATTACTAAGAGAATGTATGGAATGTTTATTGGTGATAATGGTACTAAATTATTTTATTTAAATTCTGAGTTTTCTGGTGGCACAGAAATTTATCGACCTACAATAGAAAGTATACCTTTAACTAGAGCATGGGATTTAGGATCTGATGATTATTCAGATTGCTCTTCTTCTTGTATTGCTTTTTATAACGGTCCAGCAATTTATCCAGTTAGTTCTTATGCTGTAGATTTTAGTGATGATGGTCAATATTTACATGTAAATTCCAATGGAGATATTGTTCAATATAAATTGGATACTCCATGGGACATAAAAACTATACCATATATTCAATCATTTTATCATCCTGAGGAAAAAGATAATTATGGAATGTATTTTAGTCCAGATGGTACAAAAGCTTATCTTGCAGGATTTAAATCTGTAATATATCAGTATACTTTATCAACTCCATGGGATATAACTACAGCATCATATGATAATAAAAATTGTCATGTTGGATTTAGGGATCAAACAATGACAACTACTCAAATTGATAGTATAAAATTTAATGATTCTGGAACTATCATTTTTGTTATGATTAATACGTCTACTCCTTCTAGAAGATATTTGAAGCAGTATGCATTATCAACTCCTTGGGATGTAAGCACTATTAAATTGCCAAAAGAATTGTATGTTGGGGGCCAAGAAGACACTCCAGATGCAATTGGATTTAGTACTGACGGAACAAAAGCTTATGTTGGTGGTGCTACTAGTGATAGAATATACCAATACAATTTATCTACTCCATGGGATCTTAATACTGGAACTTATTCTAATAAGAATTTTTTTATTGGAAACTTTCAATCAGTTTTACAGGATTTTACATTTGATATAACTGGAGAGCATATTTACATTGGTGGATCCGGATTTAGTGGCTCTAGAAATGCTCTAGTCCAATATAGACTAGATACTCCATGGGATATTTCTACAGCACCTATAATAGGAGTTGGTATTGGGTCTACTCATATTAGACAAATTGGAGTAAGTACTTTATCATCTTCACCAACTTCTGTTGCAATTAGTACTGATGGATCAAAAGCTTACATAGTTACTAATTCTGGAGTAAATCCAATACATCAATTTAATTTGTCTACAAATTGGGCTATTGAAACTGCCACTTATTCTGGATTAACTACATCTGTTAGCGCTCAAGAAAATAATGTTCAATCTATATCTTTTAAACCAGATGGAAAATATTGTTATGTATTGGGACAACAGACTGATAAAGTCCATCAATATAAATTATCTACTCCTTGGCAAATTAATACTGTTGGATTTGCAAAAAGTTATAGCGTCTTTTCTCAAGAACCTAGTCCAACTTCAATAGGCATTAGCACTGATGGTACTAGAGCATATATTTTTGGGACAACAAATGATAGACTTTATCAATATACATTAGCGACTCCTTTTGATATAAGTACTGCATCGTATTCTGGTGTTAATATTTTAATTAACAATGCTGGAACTGGAAATGAAACTACACCAACTGGATTTTTCTTTGATGACACTGGAACAAGATTTTATTTTGTTGGTCAGCAAAATGATAGAGTATATGAATTTAGTTTATCTACGCCTTGGGATATAACTACTTTAGCAAATACTGGTAGAAATTTCTTTGTTGGAACTCAAGAGGGTGGTTGTGGTGCTATTCATTTTAAACCAGATGGAACAAAAATGTATGTGGTGGGACAAATTTCAGATAGGGTATTTCAATACACTTTATCTACACCTTGGAATGTTAGCACTGCAACTAATGATTCTAAGTTTTGTTATATTGGAAAAGAAGATGGTACTTCTCAGGGACTTGATTTTAGTCCAGATGGAACAAAAATGTTTGTTACTGGATCAGTTAGTGATAAAATTCACAGATACACTTTATCTGTGCCTTGGGACGTTAGTACAGCAACTTATGACTCAGTATTTTTCAATAGTACCGAGACTGCACCAACTGGATTGAGATTTACTAAGGATGGAACTAAATTTTATACAGTTGGGCAAACTAATAGATTAATATATCAATTTGAGATGAGTATTCCTTGGGATATTACTTCTGTTGATAGTACAGCAGTTTTTATTGGTAATCAAGAACCAACTCCAACATCAGTAACTTTTAAGCCAGATGGTACTCGTTTTTATGTTATTGGGAGTACTTATAGGAGAATTTATGAATATGTAATGACAACTCCGTGGAATGTTGGAACTGCTTATTTTCTTGGCGTACTTACTGAACCATTAATTTACGACTCTGCTCCTACAGAAATAACTTTTAACCCAGATGGTACAAAATTATATCTGACTGGAACAAATAGAGATTCAATTCTTGCATATACATTGTCAACACCATGGGACTTGACAACACTAAGTATTAATAATGAAATTTTAACAATTGGTGATTTTGAACAAACTCCAACTGGTCTTCATATTGGTAATGATGGTAAAAGTGTTTATGTAGTTGGAACAACAAATAGACAAATTCAACAATATGATTTAAAAACTGCTTGGGACATAACTACATCTAAAGTAAGGTCTTTTGTTCTTGAAGCTAATGTAAGAACAAACACTAGTTCTAATATATTAGGAATTTATATTAGTCCAAATGGTCAAAATTTATATCTAACTTCAACTTATGGTGAATCTGTAAATCAATACAAACTTACAAGACCTTGGGACATTTCTAGTTTGGTATTTACTGGTAAAAATATATCCGTTTTTCCAGAATATATTGATGGTACTCAAGGCAATAACACAACTAGATCAATATTTTTCTCAAGTACTGGGACAAAATTTTATGTTTCTGCATCTAATAATAGATTATTTGAATATGATGTATTGACTCCATGGGATATAACTACAGCTAAACCAAATAAAAAGATTTTAGATTTAAATTATTTGAGCACTAATACTCTTGCTTTTACTTTCGGTGATGGTGGCAGTAAAGTATATGCTCTAAGTAATACTATTAGAAGTGCCTATCAAATAGACTTGAGTGCTCCATGGGATTTGAGTACTGCTTCTACAACTTGTATGCTTCCACCCACTATTGCTGGGTCTAGGAGTATTGAATTTAGTTCTGATGGAACAAAACTTTATCTTATGGATCCTACCTTAAGGGCTGTGTATCAATATAATTTGAAATATCCATGGAATATTACTGATGCTTCTTTTAAACAACAGGATAAATATGTCTTCATAGGTCCAGAATCTCTTACTCCTTGGGAGATGTCACTTTCTTCTGATGGAACTAAGATGTATGTTATGGATACTAATGCTGAGAGATTATCACAGTATACTTTATCTACACCATGGGATATTAAAACAACTCAGTTTGATAATGTTAGTGTGGGACTTATTGGAATTGATAGATTCTCAAGAGCTTTTTATTTTGGAAATAATGGAAGTATTTTATATATTGATGGTTCATTTAAAGATAGAATTTATCAACTTCCATTAAGCACTCCTTGGGATATTAGTACATGTCCAGTATCTACATTGGCTGATTATAATAATATTCCTAGTGGATTTCAAGAAGGTCCTGATAGTTATATCAATGCTGCTATTTGCTTTGGTGATAGTGGATATAAATTATATATTGTTGGAACTACTAATGATGCAGTTCAACAGTATAGATTAGAAAAACCATATAATATAACAACATTATTTTATGAAGGATATACTCCTTTAACTGCATATGAAGATGTTGATATTACAAAAATTAGATTTAGAGATAATGGTAAATCACTTTATTTACTTTCTGGTACAAGTAACTCAATTTATAAGTATGATTTAAAAATACCTTGGGACATAACTTCCATATCTTCTAATAATATATCAGATAGAGATAAATCTGGATTTAAAACATTTACATTTTATAATAATAATATTACTTCTGGTGGCGCTCGTAATATCTATTTCAAATCCGATGGTACAAAGGTTTATATTTTAGCTGGACCTGCAAATAATATTAGTAGAATATATGAATATAATTTATTAGTTCCATGGGATGTTACTAAAATTGTAATGGAAACTGAAAATGAACTATGGGTAGGTACTAATGACACTGATGTTAGAAGTTTTGTATTTTCATCTGACGGAAGTAAGATATTTGTTGTTGGAGCTAATAACGATTCAATATACTCTTATACATTATCAACACCATGGAGTATTAAAACTGCATTATATGATTATGAATTTTTGCCAGTATTTAATGATGAATATTCCACATTAGCATTAGAATTTAGTAATGATGGATCTGAAGTTTATTTTTATGGTAATGTAAATTATGGAATTAATCAATATAATTTAAGTGTTCCCTATGATTTGAGAACTGCTTATTATCCCAAGGAATTTTTCTTATCAGAAGAATCTGTCAATACTGAAGATATATTCTTTGGTAATAGTGGAAATAATATGTATGTTATTGATAGAATTACCAGAGCAATTTATCAATATGATTTAAGTACTGCTTGGGATATTACTACTGCTTCTTATGATAATAAAAGATTTGATATTATTGGATTAGATGATGCACCAAATTCTTTACATTTTAAAGATGATGGAACTAAAGTTTATATTTCTGGATCTAGTTCTACAGTTCAAGAAGTTACTCTAGAAACTCCATGGGATATTAATACTGCAAAATTAGGAGTTGATTATCAAACTGGAAATAGTTTACTTGAGGATTCAATTATTCCAGATGCATCTTATCAGGGATTTGATTTTAAACCCGATGGAACAAAGGCATATGCTATAGGTGATACATATGACCAAATTTATCAATATAGTATGAGCACTCCTTGGGATGTTTCTACTTTATCTTATGAGAAAAAGAGTAAATATTATGGAGATGCTGAAACCTGGACTCAATCTGGAACTTTTAATAGAACATCACATGGATTGAGTTTTAATAATACTGGAACAAAAACTTATGCTTTAGTTAATCAGAATTTATTTCAATTTACACTTTCCAATCCATGGGAAATTGATTCATTGACTACTGCTAAACAACTTAGTGTTTCTTTAGGTAGTATAGTAGCTGAGACCTCCCCATCATCTATCGGAATTGCTACCACTGGTGGAAAAATATACGTCATAGGTGGACTTACTCAAAATATATTTGAATTAAATTTAAGTACTCCTGGAGACTTAAACACTGCATCTTATAACAAAAAGTTTTTATATGCAGGTTATCAAGAACCAACTCCAACAGGATTAACTTTTGATTTTGATGGATTAAATACTTATGTAGTTGGAAATAGTAGAAATACAGTTACACAATATAAACTTTCAACTTCTTGGGATGTAAGTAGTGGAGTAAATACCTGTGGAGAACTTTTTGTTGATTCTCTGGAAACTAATCCAACTTCTGTTGCAATTAGTACAGATGGTACAAAAGCATATGTTTGTGGTATTACCAGTGATAGAATTTATCAATATACATTAAATGAACCTTGGAATATTGGCATTGCAACTTATAGTGGATTATCAACATCAGTAGCATCTCAAGATGGAACTCCTCAAGGATTATTTTTCAAACCAGATGGATCTACTTTATATCTTGTTGGTTCAGCTACTAACAGAATTTATCAATATACATTAACTCAACCTTGGAATATTGGAATTGCTACTTATAGTGGAAAATCTTTATTGGTATCTTCTCAATTAACAGATGCAACATCAGTAGGATTTGCTTCTACTGGAGATAAATTATTTGTAGTGGGAAGTGGTGGTACAATTTTTCAATATAATTGTACTACTCCTTGGGATGTAAGCACTTCTTCTTATTCTGGTATTTCTACTTTTATTGGACATATTGAAGGCAATTGTCAATCTTTATCCTTTAATTCCGATGGAACAAAAGCATTTGTTTCTGGACTTAATAGATTTACTGTATTCAGATTCTCAATGAGTAATCCTTGGAATATAACTACTTTAACTCTAGATAACAATAGTTTTTCTCCATATGCATTTGATACCTCACCTAGGGAAGTTATTATTGAAAATAATGGTTCAACTATGTATTTTGTTGGAAATACAAATAGAAAAATATACCAAATAAATTTAGATACTCCTTGGGATCTTTCTAGCTCACAAAAATTTGGTTCTTATTATCTGGGATTTGATGATTCTGCAATTACAGATTTAGAATTTAATTCAGATGGAACAAAATTATATATTACTGGGAACACTAATGATGCTACTTATGAGTATAATCTAGAAACTCCTTGGAATGTTGGCACAATAGTTCATAAAACTCAAAATGTATTTTCTATTGGATCACAACAACCTTCAATTACTGGAGTATCTATTGGTAAAAATGGAAACACAATGTTTATTGTGGGTACTAATGCAAATGATCTTACTCATGAGTATAATCTAAGATCCCCTTATGATATTGCAACTTCTCTTTATTCTGGATTAACAATTCCTATTTCTACTCAAGATAATAATACTCAAGACATTGCTTTTGGTGATAGTGGAAATATTATGTATACTATTGGCAGAAATACTAATACTGTTTATCAGTACAGTTTAGGAGCTCCTTGGAGTTCAACAGGGGCTTCATATGAAAATGTATCTTTGTCAATTGCATCTCAAGAAAATCTACCAACATCTGTTTATGTAAGTGGTGATGGAAGAAAATTATATGTTCTTGGACAAAATACTTGTGCAGTGCATCAATATTCAATACCTGAAGAAACTGCTTGGAATATTTCAACAGCATCTTATGATAATGTAAGTTTTTCTATTCTTAGTGAAGAATTAATTCCACAATCCATTGCATTTAATGATAGTGGAACAAGAATGTATATTATTGGTTCTAATAATAGAACCATTTATCAATATAATTTAGGTTCTGCTTGGAATGTATCCACATCAGTGTATAGTGGTAAAAAATTATTTGTTGGAAATAATATTGGATCACCAGTTGGACTATCATTCAGTGATGATGGTACAATAGTTTACATAGCGAATGATGGTGGTGGTGATAATATTCACCAATTTAAATTAGATAATGCTTGGGAAATTAATACTAGATCTGGATATTTTTGGTCTGCTGATTATACTTCTAAATATGGATCTCTTGCTGCGATTTCATCTGTAATTCATTTTAGAGATGATGATATTCAGGGAATAGAAATAAGTTCAGATGGGACAAAACTTTATCTTCTTAAAAATACAACTGATTCAATTTATCAATACAATCTATCAATTCCATATAATGTCAATAGTGCAGTGTATGCAGATAAAATGCTTTATGTTGGACTTAGAGAAAATGCTCCTTTAGGAATTAAATTTAATAACGAAGGAACTATTCTCTATGTGACAGGATCTCAACTTGCAGTAATCAGTCAATATAATTTGAGTACAGCTTGGGATATCTCAACTGCAAATTCTTTGGTTATTGATACTTCATTATTCTCAAATGCTAATAGAGATCTGACTTTCTCATCTGATGGGAATGAACTTTATATTGTTGGTGATAGTTCACCAACTTCTCAAGATAATACTGTATACCAAAGATCACTACTTAGAAGTTATGATATTTCCACAATAGAAAATTATAGATTTTATCATGGACTTACTGGAACCTCAATGTGGTTTAGTTCTGATGGCACACAATGTTATGTTCTTCAGCAATCTGGAAATGATACTATTTTCCAATATACATTAACAACTCCTTGGGATATAACTACTGCTTGGAATAGAGGTTTGTCTCTTCAAGTTGGTAATATTACTGGAGTAACCGAAAATAATGGTGTTGGAATCTTTATTGGAAATAATGGAACAAAACTTTATACCATTGGAACATCCAATAATACAGTTTATGAATTCACTCTCTCTGTCAGAAATGTAATTTCTACAGGAACTTATACTAATAGATCATTCTCAGTTGCACCTCAGACAACTGGATCCAGAGATTTAAAATTTAGTTATGATGGAACTAAGATGTTTGTTCTGTGTGGAAGTTGCAGTATATTTGAATATACTTTAAGTATTCCTTGGGATGTTTCTACAGCATCTTATAGCTCAGTATCTTATTCTGTTGCTGATTTAGAATATCTACCCAATACAATATGTTTTAGTGATGATGGGTCAAGATTGTATATTTCGGGAACATCTAATGATTCTGTATATGAATACTCATTATCTACACCATGGAGTTTATCTAGTGTAACATTTACTAATAGAAGAAAGTATATTGGTGGAGATGAAAAAACAGTTCAAGAAATATTTATTGGAAATAATGGAAATACCTTATATGTGACAGGAACATATACTACTTCTATCTATCAATATCAATTGAGCATTCCATGGAATATTAATACAACTAACACACCATTCTCTTTATTTACATTAGATATTGTTCCATCTGCAGTTGGATTTAATACCACTGGAACTAAGATGTTCATATCTGGTGGTTATGAATCACGTCAGGCAAGATTATATGAATATGATTTAACAACACCATGGAAGATTTCAACAGCATCTTATTCCAACAAAAGTATTTCAACTATGATTCAAAGGAATGGACAAGTTTCTTCTTATGTTCCATCCTCATTTAAATTTAAACCTGATGGATCATCTCTTTTCTTATGCGACACTTCTACTTGCAGAATCCATAAACTTGATTTTAGTACACCTTGGGATATAGCAACTTCTTCTAGAAATACTCTTAATGTTGCATATCAAGACTACCCAAATAGTATTTTATTTAATGATACTGGAAGTAGAATGTACATGGTTGGATCTAGGTTTAGTAAAATTTTCCAGTATAATTTGACCAATCCTTGGAATGTTGGAACCACATTACCTCTTAAGTCATTTCCTATTCCACCAGGTGTTGATTTGAATGATTTATCATTTAGTGAGAATGGAAGACAACTTTATTTATTAAATGCAACAAATAATGTTATCTCTCAATATACATTATTGACTCCATGGGATATAGGTAGTATTTTAGATGTTCGTACTGACTCAATTTCTCTCAATTCACAACAAGCAACTAATAATCCTAGGGCAATATTCTTTGCAAATAATGGATTTAAAGTTTATATGACTGGTGTTGGCAGTCCAATCAGAGTATATGAGTATGATTTGAGTATTAGATATAATATAGCATCAGCAACATATGTTGGAAACTTTATTGCAATAGCAGAGGATACAAGTCCACAAGGATTATTCTTTAAACCTGATGGAACAAAAATGTATCTTGTTGGTTCTCAAAAAGATAGAGTATATCAATATAATTTGAGCACTCCATGGACTATAACCAGTGCAACATATGAAAATAAATCTTTTGCTGATTTTATGGAGATGAATGGTCCTACAGGATTGTATATTGGTGATAATGGAACAAAACTTTATGTGTTGTCACAGAATAATAATTATATTCCAACTGTTGGTACAGGAGTTCTTTATAATAGATTACTTCAATATACATTAACTACACCTTGGGATGTTTCAACTGCACAATATATTAGACATTTTACAATAGGTCAGGGAACTAACCTCACTGGAATTTACTTTAATTCTGATGGAACTAAGTTTTTTGTTTCTGGTAGAGATGCTACTTCTGGATTTAGAGTAGTTCAAGAATTTTCAATGAGTACTCCATGGAACATTGGAACAGTTCAAATTTCTGATGGACTTTTTGTTGGTGATAGAGATAATTCAATAACAGGCATAGTCTTTAGTAATGATGGTACAAAACTTTATGTTGGTGGTAGAACTACTGCTACCATTTATCAATATAATTTATCTACTCCTTGGGATGTTAGAACAGGAACATATGCAAATAAATTATTCTATCATTCACTAAAACAAGGCGGATTTTCTGGATTTAGATTTAATGATTCTGGAACTGAATTATATCTTGTTGGTACTGGATATGATGTTGTTTATCAATATCAATTATCTACTCCTTGGGATATTAGTACTTCTAAGAAGAAACAATATAGTATGTTTTGGGAATTGGGTGTTGTTAATTCAATCAAATTTAATGATTCTGGAACTAAATTATATGCAGCATCTAGTACTCAAAATCAAATAAAACAATATAGTCTAAGTACTCCATGGAATATCAATACATTAAATTCTTATAAAAAACTAAATGTTAATTATGTCATTGCATCTGGTAGAGGTGTGGGAGTAAGTTCAGATGGAAAGATAATGCATGTATTGAGTAATGATAGAAGAATATATCAATTTTATATGACTACTCCTTGGGATGTTAGAACTGCTTTTTATTCAAATGAACAAGTTTTTATTAATGAAGATAGCAGTCCTCAGGATTTTGTATTTGATAGTAGTGGGACTAGATTGTTTTTTCTTGGTGATGCTAATGATAGAGTACAATCCTATACATTAAATGAACCTTGGAATATTTCAAGTGTTATAGTAGTTAACACTGCTTCTCCTTCATTTACTTCCCAAGATCCTAATCCAACTTCAATTGGTATAAGTACTATTGGCCATAGAGTATATGTAGCTGGAAATAATCAGACAGTATATCAATATAACTTGAGTACTAATTGGGATTTAAGTACTTTTTCTTATTCTGGATTATCAACTGTAATTAGTGTTGCTCCAAACATAACTTCTATATGCTTTAATACCAGCGGAACTAGAATGTATGTAGCTTCTACTAATAATGATACAGTATATCAATATAATTTAAGTACTCCTTGGGAAATTAATACTGCAGTGTATTCATCTAATTATTTAACTACAAGATATTATGATACTAATACATCTGTAGCTGGAATTGATATATCTCAAGATGGTATGAATTTATTTGCTATAGATAACAGAGCTAATATAGTTTATCAGTATGAATTAGGAGTTTCTAATGAAATAGGTTGTATGAAAGATATTATGAGTATTGAAGCATATGATAATTCTTTAAGTGGAGTATTTGTAAAAGATTATGAAAATACTAATCAAAGTTCACTGTATGTACTAGGCAATCAAAGAAGAAATCTTATTCAATATAATTTTGATAATCAAACTTTTGCAGGTATTACTACACATTATGGATACTTTCCAATAGCAGGAGCAACAGGTGGATATGAACTTTCTGCATTCAGTAGTGATGGAACAAAAATGTTTTTATTTGGAGGGAATGCTTTGTCTTTAACTGGAATTTCCACAACTCTTAGTATTCAACAATTTAGTTCTAATACTCCTTGGGATATTTCCACCTTTACTCCAGATTATAAATCTTTCTACATAGGTAATCAAGAAATTTCACCTTATACTGCAGCATTTAGACCAAATGGAACTAATTTTTATGTGCTTGGTATCAATAATGACACTATATATCAGTATGATATTTCAACTCCTTGGGAAATAAATACATCTTCTTATTCTGGAAAAAGTTATAATGTTGGACTTTATTATGATTCTTTTCCAAGTGGATTGGCATTCAGTGATGATGGTAGATATGTATATTTTACAGGACAAACTAATGTTACTGGATATACTGTAAACAATACAGTAACCGCATTTGATATGGCATGGCAAGTAGAATTGACAACTCCTTGGGATATTAGTACTGCTAGATCATATCCTTTTGGATCTCTTCGTCTTAACATGAATGGTAATACTGTAGTAAGAATGGTATTCGCCGATAATGGTAAAAAGTTATATTTTGGAACATCAACTCAAGGAAGGTTAGTATTTGCTTATGATTTGGCAATTCCTTGGAATATAAACACAGCAGTACTAGCTAATGGTGAAAGAACTCCTACTTTACCTGCTAATAGTACTTATACTGGACAAATTTTATTTAATCCTAATGGAACTAGAGTATTCTATAATACATCTTCTATTAGAATATTTCAATTTGATTTAAATCCAGAAAGACCTTGGACTTTTAATGATAATAATAGTAGATCTCATGTTTTTAGACCTAGAGCTGTATCTATACAATCTTTTAGATTTAGTAAAGATATGTCTAGATTACATACTATAGGCATTTCATATCCTGATGCTTCTGGTATTCCATATAATGCTAACAGAAGATCATTGGTTACATTTAAGTTTAAAGGATTGAATTCTTAAATTTAATTGCTTGTAAAATTAAAATGAGAGTAGGCCACTTAAGTAATTGGACCTATTGACAGGATTTCCTGACAATGTTATGATAAATACAACAACAAGTTAAGGAATGTAACAAATCCTTAATGTTGTCCTCTACCTAACCGAGACCTATGGGGAGGTTAAACACAGTCTCTCATACCCACAATGGAGGGTGTTGTGGGAAATACCGTAACCATCCAGTTCCCCCTGGAATTTTACTTACCCTTTAAAGAAAAAATGACTGCTACAATTGCTACACGCCGTTCTGGCGAAAACACCTGGGAACAATTTTGTAACTGGGTGACTTCAACCGATAATCGTCTTTATGTCGGTTGGTTTGGAACTCTTATGGTTCCAACTCTCCTTGCCGCAACTATCTGCTTTATTGTTGCATTTATTGCAGCACCTCCCGTAGATATTGATGGTATTAGGGAACCAGTTGCTGGTTCTCTTATGTATGGAAACAACATCATTTCTGGTGCTGTTGTTCCAAGTTCAAATGCTATCGGACTTCACTTCTATCCCATCTGGGAGGCAGGTTCTCTAGATGAATGGCTCTACAATGGCGGACCTTATCAACTCGTGGTTTTCCACTTCCTCATTGGTATCTATGCATACATGGGTCGTGAGTGGGAACTCTCTTATCGTCTGGGTATGCGTCCTTGGATCTGCGTTGCTTATTCTGCTCCCGTGGCTGCTGCATCTGCTGTGTTTCTTGTTTATCCCTTCGGTCAAGGTTCCTTCTCCGATGGAATGCCTCTTGGAATCTCGGGAACGTTTAATTTCATGCTCGTCTTCCAAGCAGAACACAATATCCTTATGCATCCGTTCCATATGCTTGGCGTGGCTGGGGTATTTGGTGGCAGTCTGTTTAGTGCTATGCACGGAAGTCTGGTCACGTCTTCGCTAGTTCGTGAAACCACAGAAACTGAGTCACAAAACTATGGTTACAAGTTTGGTCAAGAAGAAGAAACTTACAATATTGTTGCTGCTCATGGATACTTTGGTCGTCTGATTTTCCAATATGCATCTTTCAATAACTCACGCAGTCTTCACTTCTTCCTTTCTGCCTGGCCTGTTGTAGGAATCTGGTTTGCTGCTCTTGGTGTAAGCACTATGGCTTTTAATCTAAATGGATTTAATTTTAACCAGTCCATCATGGATAATCAGGGTCATGTGCTCAACACTTGGGCAGATGTACTTAATCGTGCTAATTTGGGAATGGAAGTGAGCCACGAAAGGAATGCACACAATTTCCCTCTTGACCTTGCTGCTGCAGAAGCAACTCCTGTTGCCCTTACTGCACCTTCAATTGGTTGATAAGGAAATAAATTTATAATATAATTTAAAGGACCCAATTGGGTCCTTTTTTTGTATAAATAAGTATAGAAAACAAGCATTACAAAATGAAAATCTGTTCTAAATGCAATCAATCTTTACCTGATAGTTCTTTCCACAAAAGAATTTATTCGTCAGGTAGTGTTGGACTGCAACCAAAATGTAAAAAATGTGCAACTGAAAATAGAAGACAATACTACAAACCTCATGAGTTTATGCGTAGAAAGTTTAATCTTACTGAACAACAATATGCAAAACTTATGGAGAATGAGAACTGTCAGATATGTAATACACAACTAACAAAAAAGTGTATTGACCACTGCCATTCCACAAATAAAATTCGTGGTGTATTATGCAATAATTGTAATACTGCATTAGGTCTTGTTGGAGACAACATAAGCACCCTTCAAAAGATGATTGAGTATTTAAATCAATGATTGATATTTTTGGAAACTCTAATCAAATGAAACAAATTATTCGTTTTGGGAAAGATCTGCCTGGATATTATGCAACAAGATGTGGAAAAATTTATAGTTCTAAAACTAATAAATTTATTTCAATCTATCCAGGAAAATCTGGATACCTTAGTTGTTCTTTAAGTTTACCTCTTGATTTGTTTGAAGACCATAATTACTATCAGGCAAATTTTAAAAGAAAGACTTTTAATATACAACAACAAGTTCATAGATTAATTGCAGAAACTTTTATTCCAATTGATGAAAATCCTCCAATACCAATTGAAGATTGGAATAATACACCAGAAACTGCAAAACAATTTATAAGAGATTGTGCAGTTGTAGATCATATTATTCCAGATTTAACTAATAACAGTGTAGAAAATCTTCGTTGGGTTACACCAAAAGATAATAATCCTCATAGGAAAGGGGTAAAAATGCCCATTGCATCTTTTGTTAAGAGATGTTAACATAAATATGAGAAATCACATACTGGAGGGGAAACACCCCCTTTTTAGTCGATATGATTACTTCAGAAACTCCTTACAAACTAGCAGAAATAATCAGAGATACTTGGCCTGGACTTTACTGGAATCCCAAAAAAAATTATACTGATAAAAAGGATTATGATAATGAACGAATATTGGATAGTAACAAACACCAGAACTGGTAAAGTTATTTGTCATTGTGCAGATATTAATGATGCAATTATGATGGTTTCTTTTGATCCATCAAATAGATCTTACAGTAGACATAGGTTTATTATGGATCAAGTTATTGATGTTAGATCAACTACAGATAAACAACTTCCAGGACAACTTGGACTTCCTTCTGGAACAGTTCCAACTCTTAATTCTTATAAAGAAAAACTTCCAGAAGGACAAGGAGATCCTGTATTAATATGAGTAAGTTTAAGTATACAGATGATCCTCCAGATTCACAGTGTCCTTACTGTGGAGAAGGAGGAAAACCTTGTTCAAATATAAACAGTCTTACTAGAGCATATGCACGTGGTATTTGTGCAAAGAAGCATAATAATATCAAGATACATAATACAGATAGCATGTAATTCTAATGAAAGTACTTCATGTAGTTTTCTCTACTAATAGAGTAGAGTTTCTTAAGAAAACATTTGAGGCAAATAAAAAATTTGATTTTACAGGACTGGATGTACATCATCTTTTTATAGATGATTATCCATTAGGGAGAGACAATGATTCTTTAGCAGAGTTTGTAATTACTAATGGATTTAATGAAATTATTTTTCATGAAGAGAACAAAGGAATCACTAAGACTTGGCAAGAACTTTTTGACCTCATAAAAGAAAGAGATTATGACTATATTTTACATCATGAAGATGATGTAGAACTTATGCATCCATTGAAAGTTATGGATTTGATTGAGTTGCTTCAGCAGGATAATA
>JACCEA010102439.1_pt1 | contig 20099 bp, 20 predicted proteins | sample 7449851 | NCBI WGS metagenome assembly JACCEA01 (sample SAMN15323453, study PRJNA562643) | freshwater metagenome | isolation source: river surface water | place: USA:Blue River Watershed | collected 2017-08-18
CTTCACGAGAAATTTGTGCAAACGAGGCCGCATGGCGTTCCTGCAGTTTGTGGGCAGCCCGGTGAATTTCGGCGAGCACCTCGTGGGGTCCGCGGCCAATGTTGGTCGGTACCGCGATTCCGGTCTCGATGCGACGCTTCAGGCCTGCCACACGAACCATGAAAAATTCGTCGAGGTTGCCCGCAAAAATGGCGAAATAGTTCAGTCGTTCCAGCAACGGAATGCGCGTATCTTCGGCTAATTCCAGGACTCGGCGGTTAAATGCGAGCCACGAGGCTTCACGGTCCAGAAAGCGGTTCGCGGGAAGGCTGTCATCGTGCCGAACCGGCGCGCTCTCGAAATCGTCGGCAAGGTCGCTATCGACGGAACCCGACAGCGCTGTTCCCGTTGTTTCCACTTCTAGTCATCTCCTCGTGAACTCCCAGGAGCGAAACGATACCCTACGTTTCTGACCGTTCCGATAACGGATTCATGGTCACCCAACTTGGCGCGCAGGCGACGAACGTGGACGTCGACGGTGCGTGTTCCACCGAAGTAGTCGTAGCCCCACACCTCGCTCAACAACTGTTCGCGAGTGAACACACGCGAGGGGTTGGCGACGAGGAAGCGCAGCAGTTCGAATTCCTTGAACGTGAGGTCAAGTGCGCGGCCGCCCACAGCCGCTTGGAAGCTGTGTTCGTCGATGCTGACGCCCGAGTGGCTGAGCCCGGTCGCCGACTGTGGGGCGTTGGACGTGACGGCGAGGCGGATGCGCGCATCGATTTCGGCGAGCGATGACGTGGTCAGTAGGAAGTCGCTGATGCCCCACGAGGCGTCGATTACGGCGAGTGAGCTCTCGGTCAATGCCAGCAGCACGGGGACGGGAAGTTTCGCGGTGTTCAGCAGGCTGGCCATGTTTTTGGCGGCGACGAGGTCACGAACGCCATCCACGATCACGAGGTCACACGTGGTGTAGTCGGCCAGCGACTGCGGTGTCATCGGGGCGACGACAATCTGGTGGGGCAAGAGGCCCAACGTGGGAAGCGGCGAATCCGACGCGCTCGTGAGGATAACGATCGATGTCATTAAACCTCCGTCCCCTGCATTTCTAGTCTAGAGCCGTTTAGAGTGGTCGTATGCCCCGTCGTTTTGCTACCGCCGTCCCCGTGTGGATTGTGGCGTTGATCGGTTCCGTCGGGGCTTTTGTGGTCAACGAGGCGCAGCCGTGGCCTGCCACACTGTCGATTGTCTTGGGCGCTTGCCTGATTTTGACGTTCGGAATCCAGCTGGCCCTGCAGCGCAAAAAGGGGCTTGTGAACCGGATGGCTTTCACGACGACGGGTGTGCTCATCATCGTCGGGGTGGCCATGATTACCGCGGTGTTGGTTCACGGTGTCACGATTCTGGACTGGTCGTGGGAAGGCGTAGGCTAAAGACATGGTTTTGGCTGTCGAAATTTTCTTCCTGGTCCTGCTGGGCCTCGCATTTGTTGCTATCGGCTCGTTGTCGGCACTGGTGCTCGTTCGCCTGTTCCGCGGTCAGCGCTAACGGTGTCGAACCCGCTCGTCGATCAGCGGGCGTTCGCGGAGGGCTCCGCGCTCTGTGTGGTTCCTGCCGCAGTGTTGCGGGTAACGGGGTCCGACCGTCTCATGCTGCTCGACAATTTGTTGTCGCAGCGTGTGCGTCACCTCGTGCCGGGGGAATCCCGTGAAGCGTTGTCGTTGACACCCGAGGGTCGCGTCCACCGTGTGTTCCATGTCGTCGAGGATTCAGAGTCGACGCTGTTGATTGCTCCGGGTTCCGTTGCCTCAGATGTGATCGCGTGGTTGGACGCCCGCATCTTCATGGAGGATGTGGCCGTCGCTGAGGTTCCCGATGTGGCCGTGGTGATGGGTCGCAGTTCGCTCGCCCCCGCATCCGCTCGTGCCACGTGGGTCGACCCGTGGTCGCAGGTTCAACCGGGTGGCCACCAGTACGCCGAAAATTCCGAGGCGCGCGAATGGGATTACCGCGAATGGGTGATCCCCGCCGACGCACTCGATTCGCTGCCCGTGGTGCCCGCCTCGACCGTCGATGCTCTGCGGGTCATCGCGGGACGGCCGGCGCTCGCCGATGTTGATGCGACGACTTTGCCGCACGAGTTCGACTGGATGCGGTCGGCGGTGCACCTGAACAAGGGCTGCTATCCCGGACAGGAAACAGTGGCCAAGGTCCACAACGTGGGGCACCCGCCTCGTCGCGTGGTCCGATTGCACCTTGATGGCAGCGACTCCGTGTTTGTGGCCGCCGGTGACGACGTATTCGTCGATGGTCAGGTTGTGGGCAGAATCACTACCGCTGGCGTCCACTTCGAAGAAGGCCCCGTCGCGCTCGCGCTCGTAAAACGCACCACCCCTGTTGATGCTTCTGTCACGGTCGAACACGACGGAATCGCTGTGGCCGCGACCTGCGAAGTAATTGTTCCGCCCACCGCCGGCGCTATTGCTGGGGTGACACGGCTTCCCACGTTACGGTGATGTCGCCCAGTCGGTGACGGATCGCGTTGTCGAGCACCGGCCAGCCGCCCTCTTTCATCATCCGTGCGGTGGCGACCCATCGTTGGATGGGGGAGTACACCGCCAGGGGCGCATTAATCGCCCAGTATCGGTCGAGGTCCACAAAGAATGCGTGAATTCGTTCGCCCGGGACGTTGCGGTGAATCAGGGCTTTGATGAGTCGCTCGGCGGCGATGGACGGCACCTCGAGTTCTTCGAGTCGCAGTGACACGGTGAACGTTTCGGGTCCTTCGGTGCCCAGGGAAACCCAGGTCGAGACTCGGCCGATTTCGTCACAGGTTCCGTCGATCAGGATTCCGCCGGGAGCGAGGCGGGATCGCAACTGATCCCAGATCGCTGCGACCTCGGGTTCGTCGTACTGGCGCAGCACGTTGAACGCCCGAATGACATCGGCCTGCTGCTTTCCGGGCAGGGGTACCTCGAACCCTCCGCGGTGAAAGCTGACGCCGTCCCGCGCGAACGGCACCGCAGCCTGTACTCGCTCGGGGTCAATTTCAATGCCGACGACCGTCGTTCCCGCGTTGACGCTGGACAGTCGGTCGAACAATTCCAGGGCAGTCCATGGTGCCGCGCCGTATCCGAGGTCGACGACCGTGGGGTTGGTCATCGCGAGGAAGCGTTTGTGTCGCGCCAGCCAACGGTCCATGCGGCGCAACCGGTTCGTTCCCGTGGTTCCGCGCGTGATTCGTCCGACAGCCATGGCTCCATTCTTCCGTCTGTAGGCTAGGTGCATGACATATACGCTGATTCTCCTCCGCCACGGAAACTCAGAATGGAACCAGAAAAACCTCTTCACCGGTTGGGTCGATGTTCGACTCAGCGAACAGGGTGTGACCGAGGCCAAGCGCGCTGGTGAACTTCTGTCCGAGAGCGGCCTCAAGCCCGAAGTTTTGTACACCAGCATGTTGACCCGTGCGATTCAGACCGCGAACTATGCGCTCGAAGTGGCCGACCGTTTGTGGATCCCCGTGAAGCGTTCGTGGCGTCTGAACGAACGCCACTATGGCGCTCTGCAGGGCATGGACAAGGCGCAGACCCTCGAAGAGTTCGGCCCCGAGCAGTTCCAGCTGTGGCGCCGTTCCTTTGATGTTCCCCCGCCCGAGCTGTCGGATGACTCGGAATTCTCGCAGGCCCACGACGAGCGTTACGCCGACCTGGGCGACGACCTGCCCCGCACTGAATCGCTGAAGCTCGTCATCGACCGCATGCTGCCCTACTGGCAGAGCGACATCGTCCCCGACCTGCGCGCCGGTAAGACTGTTTTGGTCACCGCTCACGGCAACTCGCTGCGTGCGCTGGTCAAGCACCTCGAGGGCATCAGTGACGACGACATCGCCGAGCTGAACATCCCCACGGGCATCCCGCTGGTCTACACGCTGGACGCTGACCTGAAGCCGATCGGTCCGGGCGAATACCTCGACCCCGAGGCCGCTGCCGCCGGTGCCGCCGCGGTCGCCTCGCAGGGCAAGAAGTAGTCCACATACGCCAATCGGCCCCGCACATCACATGGTGTGCGGGGCCGATTTTGTGGAATAGCTAGGCGTTCCAGTTGCCGCTGGAGAGGTACTGCACCTTCTTGGCAATCGAGACGGCGTGGTCTCCGAAACGCTCGTGGTAGCGCGATGCGAGTGTGGCGTCGACGGTTGCCAACACCTCGCCGGCCCACGCCTCGCTGAGAACCTTGTCAAAGACGGCGAGGTGCAGTTCGTCGAGTTCGCTTTCCATGTCAAAAATTTTCTGGACGAGTTTTTCGTCGTAGGTCGTCAGAAGGTCACGGACGGTCTCGGCCATGGCGATATCCAGTGCGCCCATCTGGCGGAACACGGGTCGCAGCCCCTTGGGCACAGCCTTGTCGGGGTAACGGTAACGCGCCAACTGGGCGATGTGTTCGGCGATGTCGCCCATGCGTTCCAGCGATGCCGAGATGCGCAGCGCGCTGACAACAATGCGTAGGTCGCGGGCCACCGGCTGTTGACGGGCCAGGATCTGGATGGCCTGTTCGTCCAATTCCAGAACGCTGCGGTCGATTTCGGGGTCCGAGCTGATGACGTTTTCGGCCAATGCAATTTCGGTGTTGGTGAACGCCGTCACGGCGTTGGTGATCGATTCGACGACCAGGTTGGCGGAATGTACGAGGCCGTTTTGCACGTTCTCGAGTTCCTGCTGGAATACCTCGCGCATAGTGTGTGTCCGTTTCTGCCGCTGACGCGCGGCTGCAGTTCCACAGTTCCCCGCAAATCTGAACACAAGGTAACGTCGCCGTGAATTGTCAGCGAAAAATCGCCCATAAGTGGTTGAACTGTTGTGGTGCTGTTTCCGTGGGCTTTACGCTGAGAGCATGCTGAACACCACCGACATGGTCGCCGTCGCGATTTTGTCCACTGCGGTGGGTGTCCTCGGGGTCCTCATGGTCCAGTGGGTCCGCAGCAATAATTCGTCGGCCTTGACTCGCTCAAAAATTCCGGCGGGTGCCATCGCGGCAATCCAGTCGCTCGACGTTGCCGCAATCTTTGTGGGGGACGGTTTCCGCGTCATTTATGGCGATGCGCGCTGCATGGCCCTGGGCTTGGCGGGCACCTATGTGGTGATCGACCCCGAACTTCGTGACCTGATCACCGAGGTGCGCAAGGCGGGCAAGACGCGCTCGCGCGACATCGAGGTGCGGGTGGACGAGGGGACCGATCGTGGTTTGCCGTTGCGCATCACCGTCGCACCCTTCGACGGGGGATTCCTGCTGGTGTCCGTGAATGACCTGTCCGAAACGCAGCGACTCGAACAGATGCGGCGTGACTTCGTCGCCAACGTGTCCCACGAACTGAAGACCCCAATTGGCGCGATCAGCCTGATGTCCGAAGCCATCGAGGGCTTGGCAGAGGGCCACCCCAAGGTCGTCAAATTCGCGAAAAAGATTGGCGATGAAAGCCAGCGACTTGCCCGCTTGACGAACGACATCATCCGACTGTCCGTCGTGCAGTCGCTGGACGCTGACTCGCTCAGCGAGGTCACCAAGGTGCGGGATATGGTCCAATCGGCTGTCGACGCATCGCAGGGTTTGGCAGATGCGCGGGACGTCGGCGTCAAGGTCATGAAGTTCCCCAACGTCCGGGTTATGGGCAACAAAGAACTGTTGAACATCGCCATCTCGAACCTCGTGTCCAACGCCATCAACTATTCAAACGTTGGCGGCAATGTCGGCATCGGTGTCGATGTGCGCGAGGCGACCGTAGAGATCAGCGTGGCCGACAACGGTGTTGGAATCCCCGAGGACGAATTGGCGCGCGTCTTTGAACGCTTCTATCGCACCGACCCCGCCAGGCACCGGAATACGGGGGGCACGGGACTGGGCCTCGCCATCGTCAAGCACATCATCCAGGGACACGGCGGCGATGTGCGCGTGTGGTCCCAGGTGGGCAAGGGCACGACGTTCACCATCATTCTTCCCCGCCACATCGATGGCGAAATCGAGATCGAACCCGAATACGAGGAGCTGGCCTGATGACCCGAATTCTGTTGGTTGAGGACCAGGAATCGCTGAGCGAACCGTTGGCGATCCTGCTCGAGCGTGACGGTTACGAGACGGTCATCGCGGACGACGGGCAGAAGGCGTTGACCGAGTTTGCCAAGGGCGGATTCGACCTGATCCTGCTGGACCTCATGCTGCCGGTTGTGTCGGGCATCGATGTGTGCCGCGAGGTGCGCAAGACGTCGAACATTCCGATCATTATGCTGACGGCCAAGGACACCGAGGTCGATATCGTCGTGGGGCTCGAACTGGGCGCCGACGACTATGTGACCAAGCCCTACCGTTCCAGCGAGCTGCTGGCTCGAATCAAGGCCGTCGTGCGTCGCAAGCTCGTCGAGGCCGACAACCACACCGCCGACGCGCTGACCGTCGGCCGCATCTCGATGGACGTCGAACGCCACAAGGTCACGGTTGATGGCGTGGCGGTATCCATGCCGCTGAAGGAATTCGACCTGTTGGAGTACTTCCTGCGCAACCCGGGTCGCGTACTGACCCGCGGCCAGTTGATTGACCGCGTCTGGGGCAGCGACTATTTCGGTGACACCAAGACCCTCGATGTACACATCAAGCGAGTGCGATCAAAGATCGAGGTGGACCCTAAAGAGCCGGTGCTGTTGACCACTGTACGTGGGCTGGGCTACCGCCTCGAAAATATTTAGGCGGCGGGGACTACTGCGGGTACAGCCGCAAAGTCGGCGTACTCGGGCAGTTCACCGTCGAGCACGGGAACCGTGACGGTGACGCCGTTGCCGGTGCCGATCTGGAATTCGACATCAATCAGGTCGCCGGGCATGACATCCGACAGGAAGATGACGTCACCGGGCTCGGTCTTCGAGATGCCGGGGGTGGCTTCGAACTGTGCCAACTGGCCGTTGAGGCTAATGTTCGCGACCTGGGTTGCACCGTCGTTGACAAAGCTGACCGACAGCGACAGCTGGCCCTCGTTGTTCGATACGAGGATGGCGTTACGGATCGCGACGTCGTCGTCCTGTGCGTTCTGTCCGTCGCTGGTGAGGTCCTCGTTTGCCTGAACTGCGGTGCCGACGGGGGTGATCATGCCGCAGCCGGCGGTGCCGAATACGAATGCCGATGCGAGTGCTGCGAGTGCGAGCGTACGGAGCTTCACGGAAAATCCTTCGTCCAGGCCCTACAGGGCGTTTCCTGTTGTAATCCTAGCGGAGGCCCACAAATCTGTCTCGGGACTTAAGGCCACTTCCTGTGGTAAAATTGAGTTTCTTCGAAGGGAAGTTCCATGGCGTTTGTAGTCGGCGAGACCGTTGTTTACCCCCACCACGGTGCGGCAAAGATCATTGAAATCACGACTCGCAAGTTCCGCGGCGAGGACGCTCGGTTCCTCAAGCTCAAGGTCGCCCAGGGCGAGCTGACCATCGAGGTCCCCGAAACCAGTGTGGAAGAAGTCGGTGTTCGCGACGTCATCGACCAGGAAGGCCTCGAGCGTGTGTTCGGCGTCCTGCGCGAGCCCTTCATCGAAGAACCCACCAACTGGTCGCGTCGTTACAAGGCTAACCTGGAAAAGCTGGCATCGGGCGACGTCATCAAGGTGTCCGAGGTCGTGCGTGACCTGTGGCGCCGCGAACAGGACCGCGGCCTCAGTGCCGGCGAGAAGCGCATGCTTGCCAAGGCGCGCCAGATCTTGATCTCGGAGCTCGCCCTGGCCGAGAAGACCGACGAGGAACGCGCGTCGGCTCGCCTCGACGAGGTCCTCGCGAGCTAATCATGGCCACCGTCGGGTTGGTTCTTGTTGCCGCAGGTTCCGGCACGCGACTGGGCCGGGGAATCCCCAAGGCCTTCGTCGAAATCGGCGGCGTCACCCTGCTGGAACACTCGCTTCGCGTCGCCTCGGGGCTTGACGCGACCGCCATAGCGGTGGCCGCCCCGTTCACTCACCTCGATGTCGCGGCACAGATCTGTGCCGACTCCGGGGTTCCCGCCACCGTCGTACCGGGCGGAACCACTCGTACCCACAGCGTTCGCCAAGCCGTCGCGGCCCTGCCCGACGTCGACGTCATCGTTGTCCACGATGTGGCACGACCCTGGGCTCCGCTCGACGTGTTCCAGCGAGTCATCGCATCAGTAGTCGACACCGACGACGCCGCGATTCCGGTGCTTCCCGTGGTCGACACCACGGTGCAGGTCGATGGCGAGGTTGTCGCCGGATCACCACACCGCGACGGTCTGCGCCGGGTGCAAACACCGCAGGCCTTCCCCGGTGAACGATTCGCGCGCCTCGTTGCCGACAATTCTGACGAATTCACCGACGATGCCACGCTGTGGCGTTCCGTGGGCGGCACTGTGCGTGTGGTTGACGGTGACCACGTGTCCGCCAAAATCACCACACCCCAAGACCTCGTTGCCGATCAGGCCCAGATGCGAGTTGGTGTGGGGACGGACGCCCACCGATTTGACGCTGCCGAACCACTGTGGTTGGGAACTCTCGAATGGCCGGGACACCCGGGGCTCGCCGGACACTCCGACGGCGACGTCGTGGCCCACGCGATCACCGACGCGTTGCTGTCCGCAGGGCGACTTGGGGACATCGGAAGCCGATTCGGCACCGACGACCCACGCTACGCGGGAGCTCGCGGCGAAGTCTTCATCACCGGCGCACTCGAGCTGTTGACCGAGGCCGGGCACACCGTCACATCCGTATCCGTCCAAATCATTGGAAACAGCCCCAAAATCGGGCCACGACGCATCGAACTGGAAGACGCACTGACCGCCATCGTGGGCGCACCCGTATCGGTGACCGCCACAACCACCGACGGAATGGGGCTCACAGGCGAGGGCCAGGGCTTGGCCGCCATCGCCGTTGCCCACGTGCTGTAGCCCATTCGCTCGGTATCCTAGAACCGTGCCAATCCGCCTCTTTGATACCCTCACCCAGTCGCTCGTCGACTTCACGCCGCGTGTAGCCGGTCAGGTGGGGATCTATGTGTGTGGACCCACCGTCCAGTCCGCGCCCCACATCGGTCACCTGCGCAGTGCGCTTGCGTACGACCTGTGGCGTCGCTGGTTCGCGTATCGCGGATACGACGTGACGCTCGTGCGCAACGTCACCGACATCGACGACAAAATCCTCGCTGTGGCCACCGGCGAGGAATGGTGGGCACTGGCCTATCGAATCGAAAACGAATTCCGCACCAGCGCGACCCGGCTGGGAATCGAAGCACCCACCTATGAACCCCGCGCCACCGGGCACATCGGCGAAATGCACGCCATCATCCAGCTGCTCATCGATCGGGGTCACGCCTATGCGGCCACCGACGGCAGCGGCGATGTCTACTTCGATGTGCAGTCCTGGCCTGACTACGGACAGCTGACCCGCCAATCGCCCGACGCACTGCAAGACGATGCCGCGGCACCGGACCGCGCAAAGCGCGACCCACGAGATTTTGCACTGTGGAAGGGCCGGAAAGCGGACGAACCCGCCACAGCGTCATGGGAATCCCCGTGGGGCGCCGGACGACCCGGATGGCACATCGAGTGCTCGGCCATGGCGACCAAATATTTGGGCGAAAGCTTCGACATCCACGGCGGCGGGCTGGACTTGCGGTTCCCACACCACGAAAACGAACTCGCACAATCGCGGGCCGCAGGGCACGGGTTTGCCACCACCTGGTTGCACAACGGCCTCGTCACCGTCGCGGGGCAGAAAATGTCCAAATCCATCGGCAACGTGATTGGTGCCAGCGACATCCTCGACGCCAATGACCCGCTCGTGGTGCGCTACTTCCTCGCCGCCTCGCACTACCGATCGGTTATGGACGTGCACGACGGGTCGTTGGATGAAGCCCGGTCCGCGTGGGACCGCATCCGCGGTTTCCTCGAACGCACCGCCGACCGTGTTGCGCCCACCGCCGTCCCCGACGCTTTTGCCGCCGCGATGGATGACGACCTGTCGATCCCCGCGGCGCTCGCGGTGTTGCATGACACCGTTCGTGCGGGTAACAGTGCGCTCGATGCAGGAGACGCTGCTGCGGCCACGGCGCGGGCCAGTGAAGTCGCTGCAATGGTCGATGTCCTGGGTCTCACTCCCGCCGGAGACATCGGGGGTAACGAATATCGCGCCGCCTTGGGTACTCTTATTGAGCGGCTACTCGCCGAACGCCACGCAGCTCGCGAACGTAAAGACTGGGCAGTGGCAGACAGAATTCGCGATGACTTTGAGTCGGCTGGCATCGTATTGGAAGACGGAACCGACAACACTCGATGGAGCATCAATGGCTAAGCCAGGACGACCCGGCGCCGCAAAGGGCGGCAAAGGACCACTGAAGGGAACCGGCGGCAACGGCCGTCGCGCGCTGGAAGGTCGCGGCCCGACCCCGAAAGCCGAAGACCGTTCGTGGCACCCCGCCGGCCAGCGCAAGCTCGCCAAGGAACGCCTCGAAGCTGCTCGCGCCCGCCACGGAAAAGACGCCAACGGCACCGGACAGCGCCGCGCACCCAAGGTGAAGAACGCTGACCAAGAAATCATCAACGGCCGCAACTCGGTACTCGAGGCCCTGCGCACTGGAGTGCCCGCAACCACCCTGTACATTGCAGCACGCGTCGAATTTGATGACCGCGTCAAGGAATCGTTGGCTTTGGCCACCAAGAAGGGCATCGCGATCCTCGAGATCATGCGACCCGAAATGGACCGACTCGTCAGCGAAGGCTCGGTCCACCAGGGCATTGCCTTGGCTATCCCGCCGTACTCGTACGCACACCCCATGGACCTTCTCGACACCGTCGAGGACCGAGGCCAAACCCCGCTGTTCGTCGCGCTGGACGGCATCACCGACCCTCGCAACCTTGGTGCCATCATCCGCACCACCGCTGCATTCGGTGGGCACGGCATCATCCTGCCCCAGCGCCGCTCGGTGGGAGTCAACGCCGCCGCATGGAAGACCTCGGCCGGTGCCGCGGCCCGCACGCCCGTCGCCATGGCCAGCAACCTCACCCAAACCATCAAAGCGTTCAAGGAACGCGGCGTATTTGTCATCGGCCTCGACGGCGACGGCGACATGTTGCTTCCCGAGCTCGAAATTTCGGACCGCCCGCTGCTGATTGTTGTTGGCAGCGAGGGCAAGGGTCTGTCGCGCCTGGTGTCCGAAACTTGCGACGCCATCGTGTCGATTCCAATCTCGAAGGCAACCGAGTCGCTCAACGCTGGCATCGCCACCTCACTCGCGCTGTACGAGGTCGCCATGCGCCGCGAGGGCCACAGCCGCTAATACCTGCAACCAATCCGGTTCAGGCGTCTTCCTCCTTGGTGGCGCGGCGAGTGAATATGTTGTGGACTAAATCAGATCGCGCCAGTCCGAGTCCTTCGGCAGTGAAATAACCTCGGTCGCGGGAGTGAATAGGGCTTCCTCGTCACGGCGGAACGGCAAGATTGTCTCCACATACGAGGAAACGGCTTCGGACAGAGAAACTTCGGCATCCCGCTGCTTCGACATGTAATAGCGGTGCTCCAACAGTTCATGGAACACCTGCGGCCCGTCCAATTTTCCGCGCAAGTCACGGGGGATTGACTCGACAACGGGCTCGAACACGGTGGTCAGCCATTCGTGTGCCAGCCGGTCTTCGTGTTCGGGCGACGAACCGTTGCCGCGTCGGGCAATGAACTGATCCACATCGTTCAACAATCGACGGGCCTGGTTTTCTTCGGCATCCACACCGGTCAACCGCATCAAGCGACGTGCGTGATGGCCCGCATCCACCACCTTTGGCTTCACCCGCACACGGTTAGTGCCCGCCTCGGTGGTCAACGAAATTTCTTCGATGTCGAACCCCAGTTCGTTGAGGCGTTGGATTCGATCGGTAACGCGCCATGTGTCCCAACTGTCGAACGTGTCCCAGTCCGTCAATTCGTGCCACAGGTTCTCGTAACTGGCCACAAACTTGTTCGCCAATTCGACCGCGTCGATGCTCTCGTCCAGTCGGCCGCCGGCCTCGAGGTCCAACAGCTCACCAGCGATATTGACCCGCGCCACCTCGATATCGTTCGCACGCTGGCCGTCCGACAGCATTCCGTCGATCAGCTCACCCGTTTCAGCGTCGACAAGGTATGCGGCAAACGAACCAGCATCACGCCGGAACAACACATTCGACAACGACACGTCGCCCCAATAAAAACCGGCAAGGTGCAAACGCACCAACAACACGGACAAGGCGTCCACGAAGCGTGTGGCCGTGTCGGCGCGCAACGTCTGGGAAAAAACCGCACGGTACGGCATCGAAAAACGCAGGTGCTTCGTAATCAAACAGGCGGGAAGTTCGTTCCCGTCAGGGGCAACCCTGCCCGTCACCACCGCCATCGGTTTGACCGTGGGAATGTCGAGTTTGCGCAGGCGCCGTAACAGGTCGAACTCACGCTGCGCCATCGCGGGAATCGTCTCTTTCACCGCGGCTATATCCTCACCGGCTTGAACGAAACGCACGATGTGCCGTGAAATACCGCGAGGCAGGGCGACCAGAACCTCGTCCGGCCATTCCTCCAACGGCAAATCCCAGGGAAGAGTCGAAAGTTCGGTGCTGCGAGGGCCCGTAATTGTGGGTGGTGGAGTCACAGTACGAGTAAACAGCAAAGTCGGGGCAAACCGAAGTTCACCCCGACCGTGCAGTGCGTTTAGTGCTCGACGCGCGACGAACCCAGGCGAAGGCCCGAGTCGGCATCGAAAACGTGAACGTGAGCGGGCTTGGGGACGATGATCACCGTGTCGCCGGCAACGGGGTGGTTGCGGCCATCGACACGAATCACGACGTCGACCGAAGCACCAGCCGACTGAGCGGTGCCATACAGGTAACCGTCAGCGCCGAGTTCCTCGACGACGTCAATGACGACCTCGAGTCCGTCGCCCGACTTCTTGATCTCGACATCCTCAGGGCGAACACCCACGATTACCTTCGAGCTCACAGCGGCAGCGGTCACATCGGCAGGAACCTTCGCGACAGCAGAACCGAACTTCACTCCACTATCCGTAATCTCGGCGGGGAACAAGTTCATCGCGGGCGAACCGATAAAACCGGCCACGAACACGTTCGCAGGAGCCTCGTACAAGTCGCGAGGGGTGCCGACCTGCTGCAGGTCACCATCCTTCAGAACGGCGATACGGTCACCCATGGTCAACGCTTCGGTCTGGTCGTGGGTCACATACACGGTGGTGACGCCCAGGCGGCGCTGCAGCGACGCAATCTGGGTGCGGGTCTGGACGCGCAGTTTGGCGTCGAGGTTCGACAGCGGTTCGTCCATGAGGAAGACCTGGGGCTGACGCACGATAGCGCGGCCCATGGCCACTCGCTGACGCTGACCACCGGACAGGGCCTTGGGCTTGCGGTCAAGGTAGGGCTCCAGGTCCAGCAGCTTGGCGGCTTCGAGCACGCGAGCGGCGCGTTCGGCCTTGTCCACACCGGCGATCTTCAGGGCAAAGCCCATGTTCTCGGCAACGGTCATGTGGGGGTACAGCGCGTAGTTCTGGAAAACCATGGCGATGTCGCGGTCCTTGGGGGCCACGTTGGTGACATCACGGTCACCGATCAGGATGCGGCCGCCGTTTACCTCTTCGAGGCCGGCGAGCATGCGCAGGGTGGTCGACTTGCCACAACCCGAGGGGCCAACGAGGACGAGGAACTCGCCGTCCTTGATGTCGAGGTCAATGGCGTTGACGGCGGGGCGAGGGGTGCCCGGGTACAGGCGGGTTGCCTTTTCAAAAGTGACACTAGCCACGGTATTTCTCCTTCATCGGCAGGTACGAGCCGAACGATCCGTTGTGATGGAACACACCCACCGTTGGGTGCTTCTTCAATTATGGCACCGAACCTATGAATGCGCCCAACAAAAATGCGCACACCCAGACCCGCGGGTACGATGGACAGGTTGCACCGAAACTCCCAGCGAAATACGCTGCCAGCAAAAGGACACACCATGAACGCTCAGAGCCACGACAAGAACGAGGCCCGCGCCGCAGCCCGTGAGGCAGCCCGCAGCATCCAGGCTCAGCAGGGCAAGACGGCCCGCCGTAACAAGATCCTCGTTCAGGGCGGCCTCGGCCTGCTCGCCGCCGGTGTCATCGTCGCAATCGCCGCCGTCATGATGACCGCGTTCAAGCCCGCCGGCCCCGGCCCGCTGAACATGGGCAGCGATGGAATTCGCATCGGTTCTGGCCTCGTCGCCGCGACCACCGAGGCAATCCCCGCCGACGGCAAGCCCACTGCGCAGCCCGCCAACCCTGAGGGTGTCGTCGAAGTCACTCTTTATGTTGACTACATGTGCCCCATCTGTGGCGCTTTCGAAGCCGAGAACGGCTCGGTCATCCGCGACATCATCGAGTCCGGGGCCGCCACCGTCGAATTCCGACCCATCGCGTTCCTCGACAACCAGTCGGCGGGAACACAGTATTCCACCCGCGCGGCTAATGCCGCTGCCTGTGTGGCAAACTACTCGCCCAACAATTTCTTTGCGTTTAACGAAGTTCTGTTCGCAAACCAGCCAACCGAGGGTGGGCCTGGTCTGACCGACGAAAAATTGCTGACTCTGGCAACAGAAGCCGGTGTGCCCGCTGGGACCATCGACAGCTGTGTCGACACGAAGGAATTCAAGGCCTGGACCAAGGCATCGACCGAACGTGCTCTGAGCGGCGGAATTGTCGGAAACAACTTCACGATCTCGACAGTCACCGGCACGCCCACCGTGTTGATCGACGGCACGCTGTACGAGTACAGCTACCCCTTCAACAAGGACGAATTCCTGCAGGCCGTCATGGCGGCTGCTGGTCAGGAATTCAGCCAGTAAAACCTCGAACCGCCTGGTCGAGCCGTGTGGTTCGGTCGGGCGGTTCACACTGTGTGGACGTGCGGGTCTCGGGCCTCGGGTAACCTAGAACACGTCCACACAACGCCGACTTAGCTCAGCTGGTAGAGCATCTGTCTTGTAAACAGAAGGTCACGAGTTCGAACCTCGTAGTCGGCTCCAACAGATTGTCGAATCGCCGACTACTCCCGCCGGAAAGTTCACTTCGTTCACACCGTCGGCTCGAAGCGGTGCTTCTCGCGTAGTCGACTCCACTCCCACTGCTCGGGTGCCAGACCAGCACGATTGCGGTGAAGGTAAACTTGACGAATGAGCGAGAACCTCGACGCCCCCGCCGCTGACGCGGCCCCCGCATCCGCCCCGCGCACCCGACTGATCATTGCCGCTGTCGCAGCCGCAACCCTCGTCGTCGGATCGGCCTTCGGCGCCGGCATCCTGCTCAACGCCGCTCCCGCCGTGGAACCCACGGAAACTGCGGCTGCCCGACAGTCCCCGGCCGCACCGCTTGCCGACGCGCCTCTGCGCACATGCAGTGTCGGAACACTTGCAACCGACACCGCTTTGGGAACCCTCAGCGCCATCGTTACGAACCCGGCCACCTCGGAAACCCTGTTGACGATCGACGGCGACACTCCCGTGCTCACCGCCAGCACCATGAAATTGGCGACTGCTGCGGTGGCGATGAACATTCTGGGTTCGGGCTACCGTTTCAGCACCACAGTGGTTGATGGCAGCGCCGACGGCAGCGTCGTGCTCGTCGGTGGAGGCGACCCCACTCTGAGCGTCGGCGGCAACAGCGTCTATCCCGGGGCTCCCAGCATCCGCGAATTGGCCCGCCAGACGGTCATTCACTACGCCGAAGAAAACCCCGATGCGCCCGCGATCACCAACGTCATCGTCGATGTGTCGATGTTCCCCACCTCGGATGCGTGGCACAGCAGCTGGCCCGAAAGCGAGCGCACCAACGGTTACCACGCGCTGGTCGTTCCGCTGATGGTCGACGGAGACCGCGCGAACCCCGCACAAGCCACCAGCCCTCGGTCGACCGACCCCGTGGACAAGGCCGTCGCCGCGTTCCTGTCGGGCCTCGAATCCGCGGGCAACACTGCCGAGAGTGTCAGCATCACCTATGGCAGCGCCCCCGCTGGCGCGGCGGTGTTGGGCGAAGTGAAATCGAAGACCGTGGGTACTCTGATCGGTCAAATGCTGCCCTACAGCGACAACACTCTGGCCGAACAGCTGATCCGCGTTGCCTCGGTTGAATTGGGGCTGGGCGGCACCCCCGCGTCGATTCAACAAACCATGGTCGGTGGGCTGGGCAACATCGGCGTCGATGCTGGCGGCTCGACATTTATCGACGGTTCGGGCCTGTCCGAAGACAACGCCGTCGCCCCCCGAGTCATGACCGACCTGGTGACTGCAATCCTCACGCCAGAGAACAAGCTCGACTCCATCTATGCCGCACTGCCCATTTCGGGCAAGACCGGCACGCTGTCCAGCCGATTCCAGGGTGACAGCGCGGTCGCGGCCGGAGCAGTCCGCGCAAAGACGGGGTGGATTATCGGCGGATACACTCTCGCTGGCACCGTCGATGCCGCCGACGGCACCCAGCTGGTGTTCTCGATCGTCGCCCGTGGTGAAGTCGACGACAGCGCCAAGGCGGCAATCGACCTTTTGGTCGCCGGCATCTATACCTGTGGCAACAACCTGGCGGCCTACTGATGACCGGGCGAGCGCTGCTGGTCGTCGACGTCCAACAGGACTTCACCGAGGGTGGAGCCTTGGCCGTCACTGGAGGAGCCCAGACCGCGGCAAATATCACAGAGCACATCCGCGCGAACCGCGACAACTATGCGCTGATCATCGCGTCCCGCGACTGGCACAACCCCGATGACACCAATGGCGGGCATTTCAGCGATACCCCGGACTGGGTCGACACGTGGCCGCGGCACTGTGTGGCGGGAACAACGGGCGCCGAGTATCACCCCGCGCTGGACACGAGCGCGATTGACGTGCACATTTTCAAGGGCCAAGGCGTGCCCGCCTATTCGGCATTCGAAGGTTTCACCGACGGCGGGGAGACGCTCGCCGGGGTGCTCGCCGACCGCGGAATCACCGAACTCGATGTCGTCGGAATCGCCACGGACTATTGCGTGCGGGCCAGTGCCGTGGACGCGTTGGGCGAGGGGCTGACGGTCAACGTCATCGCTGGTCTCGCCGTGGGCGTCGCGCCACAGTCCAGCATTGCGGCGATTCGGGACATCGTCACCGCCGGCGGCCACATCGTCCTCTAGGCCCGTCGGGCCCAACACAAAAGACGACCATCTGAGATGGCCGTCTATGCGTCGGGGTAACAGGATTTTCCCAACGCACCGACGACCCGCCCTGCGGTCGGTTCGTTACGGGCGTCGGGGCCCAACCTGCTTCCAGGTTCACACCTGTACCCAACACAAAAGACGACCATCTGAGATGGCCGTCTATGCGTCGGGGTAACAGGATTTGAACCTGCGACCTCGTCGTCCCGAACGACGCGCGCTACCAAGCTGCGCCATACCCCGCAAGCCCGAAGGCTCTGTAACAGACTACCCGATGTCGTTTGTGCCGAGCGACAACAGAATCGCCTCGGGCGGGCACGCGAACCGCATCGGGGCATAAATCGAGGTGCCCAATCCCGCAGACACGTTGAGCAGACTGCTGCGGCTCTCGTGGTTCCACACGGCCAGACCGCGCGCCAGCGCAACAGGCAGGTCACTGTTGGTGGTCAATGCGCCAACTCCAGGGATACACAACTGTCCGCCATGGGTGTGGCCGGCAAAAATGAGGTCGGCGCCCAACGTCGTCAGCGTGTTGAGGACTCGTCTGTACGGCGCGTGCGTGACGCCGATCACGGTGTCAACCCGTTCGCCCTCTTCCAACTGTTCCTCGACCGCTGCGGTAACAAGGTCGAGTCGGTCGCGGCCGATATGCGGGTCATCGGTGCCGACCAGCAACAATTTGTTCCCGCCGACGTTCAGTCGGGTCGCCGCATTGTTCACTCCGACCCAGCCCAGCTCGTGGTACAGGTCCTCAAGCCCGGCGGTGTCCAGTGCTTCGCGGGTTTCGTCGAGTTCCGAGGGCCGCCACAGGTACGTGGCAGGGTTGGGGATGTGGGGCCCGAAGTAATCGTTCGACCCGTGGACGTACACGCCGGGGACGCCAGCGAACGGTGCGAGGGCTTGGCGCAGTGCGGGGAGCGCATCGCGGTGGCCCATCGAATCGCCGGTCACGATGACGAGGTCCGGACCGGTGCTCGCCAAAGACCGCACCCATTCGATCTTCTGTCTCTGCCACGGCGCAAGGTGCAAATCGCTGATGTGTAACACCGTGATGGGGTTGCCTTCGGCGGGCAGCACGTCACAGGTTTCGGCGCGCACTCCGAACATGTTTCTTTCAATCAGGACGCCATAGGCCACTGCCGCCGCAGCGACGGCAGCGATTCCCGTGGCAACCGACCGAACGGACACTGTTAACAGCTTTCGCGGAATACGGTCAGCGTGATCTTGCGGGTGAAGAACATCGAGACACCGGCTGCAGGGTTCTGGGCAACGACCGTGCCAAAGGCGGGGGCCACACCCGAGACGCTGGGGGTGCACACCACACTGAGGCTGGTAAAGCCCAGCCCCTGCAGAATGGCGGTGGCTTGAGCCTCGTTATGGAGGCGGTCCGACACGTTGGGCACGATGGCCTGGTTGCCGCGCGACACGATCAGTTTGATGGTCATGCCCTTGGCCAACAGCAAGCCCTCTTCGGGGTTGGTGCGCACGACGGCGCCCTCGGGCAGGTCGCTGTCCACGGTGCGTGCCAGTTCAACTTCGAACCCGAGTCCCTCGAGCAGCGCGGTGGCTTCTTCGGTGGTCAGGCCCTGCAGTGCGGGAAGCTTGACGCCGCCGCCGACCAGCAGTCGCGAGGGGGGTTCGGTGAATGCGCCGCCGCCGTACATCTTGTTTGCCGATGCCATGATGGCGCGGGTGATTTCGTGGCGGAAGTTGGCGCCGTTGGGGTAACCGCGCATCGGGAACTTGCCGACGACGTTACCCACCCAGGTCGCGGTGGCGACCTTCTTGGTGCTGACGACGATCCACGTTTGTACCGACGAGTCGGCGGTACCGGTTTTACCGATGATTGGCTGACCGCCAGGGTTCGAGGCGTTACCCGTTCCCCCGTTCATCACGCCAGCCATGGCCTTGGCGGCCGCGGCCGCAACCTCGGGGTCGATTGCCTGGTTGCATCGTGGTTCCTGCCCGGCGATCTCGCCGCCGTCACCGGTGGTGGCGTGGTCGAGAACGATCGGCTCACAGAAGATGCCGTTGTTGGCGATGCCCGCCCACGCTGCCGCGAGGGTCATGGGGGCCAACTCGTTGGTTCCCAGCACGGCGGCCGGGTTGGTCTTCAGAGGTTCGCCGTCGGCGCGGTGTACGCCCAACGACTCTGCCGCGCCTCGAATTGCGCACTGGTCAAGCTGTTCCGCAATCGATGCGAAAGCCGAGTTGACCGAGCTGCGCACGGCTTCCATCACCGTGATGGCGGGCTTGGCGGCCGAGTCATTCTTGAACTTCCAAATGCCACCCCAAGGTCCGCCGCCGTCTTCACAGCTGTCGGCGTAGAGGGCCTGGTTCTTTTCGAATTCCGAGGCGTCAACAACCTCGTTCAGGCCGCGGCCCGACTGCAACCATGCAATCAGGGCGAAGACCTTGTAGGTCGAACCGGTGTTGAACCCGCTCGAGCCACCGTAGCTGCGGTCGGTCGAGAAATTCACGGCCGTGTATCCGGCTCCGCCGCCCTCGGCGGTGTCATCGAACAGGGTGTTCTGGGCCATGGTCAGCACGCGGCCGGTGCCGACCTCGATGCTGTCGGACACGCTACCGATGTTGGCGCGGGGGTCGTCGCGGGGGACCCGCCAGACGTTCGTCTGGGCGATCTTCTGCAACTTGTAGTTCATGGTCGTGTACAGCGAGTAACCGCCGACACGCCAGTTGTCAATGCGCTGTTCCTCGGTGGCGCCCAGCGATTCGAAGTCGCCAACGCTCTTGACCACGTAGTCACAGAAGTAGCGGGTGTACTTGTCCGCCGCAATACAGCCGCTAGTGGGCTGGGTCAGGGTCACAAATTCGTCGTCCACGGGGATGGTGATCGCCTCGGCGTATTCGGCCTGGGTGACGAACCCTTCCTCGAGCATGGCGCCCAGGATGAC
>JACCEA011900106.1_pt1 | contig 20094 bp, 21 predicted proteins | sample 7449851 | NCBI WGS metagenome assembly JACCEA01 (sample SAMN15323453, study PRJNA562643) | freshwater metagenome | isolation source: river surface water | place: USA:Blue River Watershed | collected 2017-08-18
AGCAGGCAGGGTTTCGGTTTGGAAAGCGATGGATTTAACTGCACCACCGAAGTATTCATTCACTTTAAACATAGGAGGCTCCATTAAAAGGATGTTCGTTAAGTAACCGGTAGGGGACATCAATCTCGACGGTTGCAAATGTATCGCGCATAAAAAAGGCCGCATAGTATGCGGCCTTTCTCATTTAATTCTGGCTCCGCCTGCTGGACTCGAACCAGCGACCCAATGATTAACAGTCATTTGCTCTACCGACTGAGCTAAGGCGGAACGGTAACTTCCTCTGCGGAAGTGGTGCGCATAATATAGAGGCGGTTTTGGTTGGTCAACCGTTTTTTACACCTTTCTCCCGAAAAAAATGCCAATGAATTCAAAGCTGTCTATTAATTCCACAGCCTGTATTTTTGCTGGGCAAACGGCAGGGCAAATACCCTAATGGGACAGGCTTATCACTTTGAAACTACCATTGTCGATCAGCGTTTTTACGTGCTTAAACAGGGGGGCAGCCTTGCGTTCCAGGGGGATAAACTGGTTGACCACAAATAGGGCTATACCGCCGAGCGCTAGCAGACGACTGGCGTTTGCGAGAAATTTGTCTGTCAGGTCGCCATCCACACTGAAGCCCTGATGGAAAGGGGGGTTACAAAGCAGTAGATCGGCTTTTACGGGAAGCCCAAAGCCGGCATCGGCACCGATTACCTGGCCACTAATTCTATTGAGTTGCAGGTTTGCGGCTGCGATTTGCAAAGCGGCGGCGTTGTTATCGGTTAAAAGCCAGTTTTTGGCGGCGGCCGAGGGAATTTGTTGGGCGGCAACAGTCAGGTAGCCATAGCCGCAGCCCAGATCCACTGCCGTTTGTGGCGCCGGCTGGTTGCTCAATACTTGCTCCAATTGGGCAATTAGCAGGGCACTACCAGCGTCGATTTTATTCCAGCCAAATAACCCCGGTTTACTGACCAGCGTTAAACCAGAATCCGCTGCGATAGGTCGCGTATTTACATAATCGCTACTATCTAATTGTAATTGCACATTAAACGGTGAATGTTTAGTCAACCGTGCGGTATAAACCTGTCCATTTTTTTTTATGTTTTTTTCGCATCCCAGGAGCTGGGCAATTTTTTCAATATAGGTTTTAGTGCCGTCGTTTTTGAAGCCGGATAACCAAAGTTCGCCACCGGGTTTCAAGCAGCGCCATGCGTTGTTTAACAAGTGATGCACCAAGGGCTTTTCTTTGGATATTCGATAAAAGAACCCATCCAGACTACAGTCATCGTGCTGTGAAAAATCAAAGTCAGAAAATTGGGTCTGCAGATTGCGCGCTTTGGCTTGTTCGGCAATATCCCAGCGATTGGTGATTAATTGTAAGTTGGATGGTGAAAGTTGTGGCAAACCGTTGAGTGCATTTTCATCGGTGCACCATACATAGAATTTCCCTTCTGCAATGGCTATTTGCAGTGTGCCTACCATCCAATCCAATGCCTGATCACTCATTGTGTGGCTTCCTGTATTTCTGCTGCTGTCAATGCGCGATATTCTCCCGGTGCAAGCATTGGATCTAATTGAATTGACCCTATGTGTTCGCGATGTAACTGCACTACGCGATTGCCCATCGCAGCAAACATGCGTTTTACTTGATGATATTTGCCTTCATGAATTTGCAGGCGTGCCGTGTGGCTGTCTAGAATTTCCAGCTGCGCCGGGAGGGTGAGATTTTTTTCACCGTGCAGCTGTACGCCGTGCGCAAACAATTGAATTGCTGCTTCATTAATCGGATCTGCCGTGGAAACCAGATAAATTTTAGTGCACTCTTGTTTGGGGGCGGTAATGCGGTGATTCCACTGTCCATCATCAGTCAGTAACACCAGGCCGGTGGTATCAATATCAAGTCGTCCGGCAATCTGCAAATCCTGTTTGCGTGTTATATCCAAAAGATCCAATACCACTGGGTGTTCACTGTCGCTGTTTGCACATACGTACCCTAAAGGTTTGTGGAGCATAATATAGCGTGAACTAAATGCCTCAATCCGTTGGTTATCCAGCATTACCTGGTCGTCGCTTGCCAGCTTATGGTCTGCTTTTTTTACTGGCTCTCCGTTAATAGTTACACGATGAGCTTTTACCAATTGCTGAACCTGCGAGCGCGAATAGTTGGTGTATTGGCTTAAAAATTTATCAAGACGCATGTTTAAACGGTTTCCAGCCAGGAGGAGGGCACTGCGTTGTGCCAAGCAAAGTCATGCAGCACGCGAGAAAATTTTGCCTCCAGTGGAGCCACAAATTTTAAAGGAGCTTGGGTCACGGGATGATTAAATTGTAATTCTGTAGCTGCCAGCATTAAACCGGAACAATTAAATTGATTTTGAAAAAAGCGATTGTGTATTCCTTTACCGTGCTTTGCATCGCCAATAATCGGGTGACTAATGTGTTTCAAGTGCCTGCGTATTTGGTGTTTGCGACCCGTTCTTGGTTTGCACTCCACCAATGAGTAGCGAGTGCTCGGGTATTTATCAACACTAAATGGCAGTTCTATGGTGGCGAGGGTTTTGAACGCGGTGACTGCTGTTTGTGCCGGTTTATCGCTGCGAGCTTTTTTGTCGGTGTATTTATCCAGCTCTTCGATTAACGGGTGGTCAACGACGATAGATGCAGGGGTATGGCCTCGCACCAGAGCAATATAGGTTTTTTCTAAAGAGTGCTGGGAGAAAATATCACCCATTTTTTTTGCAATGTGTGCAGAAAGCGCAAATATCAGAACGCCTGCAGTGGGTTTATCCAACCGATGCACAGGAAAAACCTGTTGCCCCAATTGGTCGCGAACCAGCTGCATAGCAAAGCGAGTTTCATGACGATCAATCTCACTGCGATGAACCAGCAAACCGCTAGGCTTATTGATGGCGACCAAGTGTTCATCGCAGTAAATAATAGGTAATAATTCAGTCATTTAATAGTTTGAGAGCTTGATCAAATCGGGCAATCGTTTGAAAGCAAAAAAGCAGGCTGGCGCCTGCTTTTTTGCTTCTGTTGCTAAGGCTACAAATAAATCGCCGCTGCTTATTGTTGCGGGGGTGATTTCTCTTGTGTGCAATTCCAGCCCCAGCCCTTCTGCTTTTCGGCAAATTCTGCGGCTTTTGCTTCGCACTGTCCCTCTGTCATTTCATAGCTCCATAACTTTTGAGTGGTTCCATCCTTCGTGTAATTCACGACGCAAGGGGCAGCTTTTTCGCCGCTATAACTCACTTCGATAATTCGCTCGGCTTTATCCAGAGTGCAAATGTATTTCACCGGTTCAGTCGCAAATGCACTGCTAATGATTGTAAAACTTCCTATTAACATAACTGCGTAACGCATCTCTTTGCTCCTTAAAAATGCAAGGTTTAAAAATACAAGATTGGAACTAAAATCGAACGAATTGTTGATTTATACCTTAGCCGATTTTCTTCTCGCCCGAATCTACGGTTTGGTAAATCAGTGTATTGATTGTCATTGGGCCGACACCGCCAGGAACTGGAGTGTAGGCTGCAACGCGATCTACCAATGGCTTTAATTCAATATCTCCAACTCCACCGGGGTGATAGCCTGCATCAACCACAACTGCACCGTCTTTAATCCAGTCGGCTTTAATAAATTCCGGTTTGCCAACAGCGCCAACCAGAATATCTGCCTGTTTAATTAGATCGGGCAGGTTTTGTGTGCGCGAATGACAGATGGTGACCGTTGCATTGGCATTTAACAGCATAAGAGCCATTGGTTTGCCCAAAATAGGGCTGCGACCTACTACCACCGCGTGTTTGCCTGACAACTCAACACCGTAAGCTTCCAGCAGACGCATAATGCCCTTAGGGGTTGCGCAGCCGTAAGCCTCTTCGCCCATACTCATACGGCCAAAACCCAAACAGGTAACGCCATCGACATCTTTTTCTGCGCTGATCGCATCAAAGCAAGCACGCTCATCAATTTGGTGAGGTACAGGGTGTTGCAGCAAAATACCGTGAACATTGGGATTGCTATTCAATTCCTGAATTTTGGCCAGCAATTGCTCTGTGGTGGTCGAAGAGGGCATTTCGACTTTTAACGATTCCATGCCAATGCGAGTGCAAGCATTACCTTTCATTTTTACATAGGTTGCTGATGCCGGGTCATCGCCTACCAAAATGGTGGCCAGAATTGGAGTCTGACCATTGCTGCGTGCTTTTAGTGCGGCAATGCGAGCAGAGAGTTCTTGTTCGGTTTTTTCGGCAAGGGCTTTGCCATCCAATACGAGTGCGGACATGAGCGCTAATTACCTGTGCAATTGAATTGAGAAAGGTTGGAATTGAAATGGTCGTTATTTTCCCACAGCAACTATGCGGCGCCAAGAAAATTTAGTTGTTGCTTGTGCTAGGAACAAAGAGATCGTTTCAGAAGGAATTAACAAGATGCAAAGAAAAGATATGGGGATATGGGGTGGCTGATGGGGATCGAACCCACGACCACTGGAATCACAATCCAGGGCTCTACCAACTGAGCTACAGCCACCGTAGCGGAAAAAAACAAACCACACCGAGATTACTCTCTACCTTTAAACCGTTAAGTGAAAAGTGGGTTGCATAAACTACCCAGTATGGCGCGCCCGGCAGGATTCGAACCTGCGACCACCCGCTTAGAAGGCGGGTGCTCTATCCAGCTGAGCTACGGGCGCATGCTGGAGTTTAAAACCTTGGCAGGTTCGATAAAAAAAGATGGTCGGAGTGGAGGGATTCGAACCCCCGACATTCTGCTCCCAAAACAGACGCGCTACCGGGCTGCGCTACACTCCGACGACTTAAAACTTAGTGCGTTTCAAGTGGTGCGCATAATAGCGATGCGATTTAGACTCGTCAACGAAAAAAGTGCAACAAAATAAAATATTTAGCACACTTAGTTAATTTCTAATCAGCTTGCACAATGTCTATGCAAAGTTATATCCAAGCGGAGGGAATTGCGATTCTTGTGGCTTAATCGCGGGTCTCTGTTCGGAGCTTTTTAGTCGGTAGGCACGATAGCAGTTATTACCTAGCGCCATTGAGTTTTGCCTATTGCTTTACTTCCTATAGTTCGTGCGACTCTCACTCTTGGTCGGTTAATACAGTATTGCGCAGAGTTGCAGGCTTGTATGACCCGGGTTAGCTAGTCAGAATAAGCACTTACCTGTATTGGAGTCTTTATGCAAAACAATAATTTAGCGGTATCAATGAAGTTGGGAATGCGGCGTTTGGCGTCTGGGGTCTGTGTGCTGTCGACCCGGTTAGATAACGATCAACGTTTTGCAATGACGGTATCGTCTGTTACGTCAGTTTCCGATTCTCCCGCGTCGCTTCTGGTTTGCATTAATCAATTGGTCTCCCAGCAGGCACATCTTGCAACCAAGGGAAGTCAGTTTGCGATCAATGTACTTTCCAGCAACCAACAAGACGTTTCCAATATATGCGCTGGGCGCGAGCCGACACGAGATCGTTTTGACGTCGGAAGTTGGGAGGAGGATGACTCTGGTTTACCAGTTTTGGGGGACGCACAAGCGGTGTTTGTTTGCCAAACTGACCAAGTCATGACTTATGGGACGCATAAAATAGTAATTGGCGTCATCCACCGGGTGATAATAAATGGGGCCGAGGTTGATCCTTTGTTGTACGCCGATGGCAGTTATGGTGTCTTTTCGCGCCAATAAATTCTTACCGGTAGTTGGTATACAAGAGTGTTGCCAGTAAAGTTTTTAATTCGGGCTCGTAAGTGATTTTACGAATCAAAATGAAGCAAACTTTTTGTGTGAAATAACCTTGCAATATGAATATTTCGTGTCTATCGGCGCTTTAAGGTTAACGACCACTAACTCTTTATGCACATCTCCTGTGCTGGTGCGACATCTCCGTTTAATGCTTGATCAAAACCGTGAAAAAATGAGCTTTTAAGCTGGTTTTTTTATGTAACAAGCTGATTTATAAGGAAATTATTTTTGTGGTTAAAATTTGATCAAGTTGTAGGTGGGGTAGATTTTATGGGGCTTTGGGGCGGTTTCCCAAAATCTATCCACTAAGTTATCCACAGAAAATGTGGACAAAGTTTTGATGAATTTTTTTGTGCAAAAAAGTTACAGATTGAGTGTTTCGTATCTTTTTTTTACGTAACAGGTGACGATTCTTTGCGTAAGTTTCCTTGTTTAATTACTGGATAAAATTATGAGTAGACGATTGAAGGTTGCAGTGCTGGGTGGTGGTAGTTTTGGTACGGCAATTGCCAATATTATCTCCTGTAACAACCATCAAACTTATCTCTGGATGCGCTCAGCTGAGCAAGCGGAAGAGTGTCAATCCAAGCGACAAAACGCCCGCTATTTGCCCGGTTATCTCTTAAATGAAGAGTTGATTATCACTGCGGACCTGGAGCTGGCAATCCAGGGGGCAGATTTGGTATTTGTCTCTATTCCCAGTCATTCCTTTCGCAGCGTAACCCGTCAAATTAAGCCGTTACTGGGGGCAGAAGCTATCGTAGTGAGCACTGCAAAAGGGATTGAGCCAGAAGGGTTCACCTTAATGAGCCAAATTCTGGAACAGGAGCTTCCACATCAGCCTATAGGAGTACTTAGCGGGCCGAATTTTGCGAAGGAGATAGTACAAAAACAACAAACAGGAACCGTAATCGCTAGCGAGGATGAGGGTGTTATTGATTGCGTTCAGCATACGTTGAAATCTCCTACTTTCCGTGTCTACGCAAATCACGATCGTTACGGCGTGGAGTTGGGCGGCGCATTGAAAAATATCTACGCTATTATTTGCGGCATGGCGGCTGCACTAGGGGCTGGTCATAATACTCAGGCAATGTTATTAACGCGCAGTCTCGCCGAGATGGGTCGATTTGCGCAAACCATGGGCGCTAACCCAATGACGTTTCTGGGGTTGGCGGGGGTAGGCGATTTGATTCTGACTTGCACGTCCGACCTAAGCCGTAACTATCGTGTTGGTTATGCCTTGGGGCAAGGAAAACAATTAGATGAAATTGTTGCGTCCCTGGGGCAAGTTGCTGAAGGTGTGAATACCTTGCGCCAAGTTAAACAAAAAGCAGATGATCTGCAGGTGTATATGCCGTTGGTAAGTGGGTTGTACGCAGTATTGTTTCAAAATAAAGCAATTACTGAAGTCGCACACGGATTGATGGTCGGTGAGCAAGCCAATGACGTTGAATTTTTGGGGAAATAATTATGGATAACCAACAGTTAAAATCAAATTTACTTTCTAGCAAACACTGGCTTCGTTTGGTGTTTATGTTGCTGTACGCTGCTGTATTGCAGTTGGCAAGTCTGGTGATGTGGGTATTGGTTGCTATGCAGTTTTTGTTTTCGCTAATAACAGGAGAGAACAATCAGCATTTGCGCCGTTTCGGTCACTCCTTGTCGACATACATTTACGATGTACTTAAATTTCTATGTTATAGCAGCGAAGAAAAACCTTTTCCTTTTGCCGACTGGCCTGTAGGTAATCCGGAAGGTGCGGAAAATGCAGTAGCTGCTCAAGCAGCGGAATTACCTGCGAACAATTCTACCGAAAAAGCGGCGGAATAAATGAATCTGTTTATTTTGCGTCATGGTCAGGCTGAGCCGCAGCAGACCACAGATGAAGCCCGCGAATTAACTGACAAGGGGCGCGCCGAGACTGCACGGGTGGTTAGCGGACGTTTGGCTGAATTACAAATAGTGAATCAGATCTGGGCGAGCCCATTGGTTCGCGCCCAGCAGACAGCCCGTATTGTGGCGGCCCATTTTCCTGCGCTAACAATTGGGAGCTCGGAGCTTATTATTCCTGAGGCGAATCCGGTTGTGGCAATGGATTGGCTGCAGTCTATTAATCAACCTGACTTGTCTATACTTCTGGTGAGTCACCAACCTTTTGTGGGTGAGCTGGTTAATCGATTGTGTGGTAAACCCACCGGCTACTATTCAATGGGTACTAGCTCGTTTGCTGCAATTAACATCTCCTTGATTGCTTCTGGTATGGGGGAATTGTTGTGGTTGGATCACGCATAAATTCCACTTTCAGTTAACCTTGGGTTTCATTCACGAGCTTACTATTTATGTCGTTATCACAAAGTCCTCGTGAGTTGCAGTTTGAAGTGAATGGAATGCTTTTTTCTGCTCAGGAATGGGGGGCTTCAGGTCAATTACCTGTGTTGGCTTTGCATGGCTGGCTGGATAATTCCGCCAGTTTTTTTGCGTTGGCGCCACAGCTAAATAATCTTCATATTGTTGCAGTTGATTTGGCCGGTCACGGGCGCAGCGAACATCGTCCCGGTCAAATGGCCTACACTCCTTGGGATGATATTAATGATCTGTTGGCGATTGCGGATCAGTTGGGTTGGGAGCGCTTCGCGTTTTTGGGCCATTCGCGGGGGGCGATAATTAGTACGCTAACAGCGGGTGCATTTCCGGAACGAGTATTATGTTTGGGCCTGGTGGAAGGGTTATTGCCAGAGCCGGGATTGCCAGAAGATGCTCCGGTACAATTGGCCAAGGCAATCGGTGGATTGCGCAGTCAGCTGCAAAAATCACCGTCAATTTACCCTGATATAAATGTTGCGATTAAAGCTCGTGAGCGGGGAATGTTTCCGCTTGGGTACGAGGCAGCCAGAGCTCTTACCGAGCGGGGTGTAGTCGCACAAGGCGGCGGCTTTTCCTGGAGTACAGATCCTCGTTTATTGGCGCCTTCAATTCTGCGCTTGTCCCGTGAGCAATTGTCTGCATTTGTAAATAATATTAGCGCTCCAGTAAAGCTTCTATTGGCTACTGAGGGGTTGCCCAAGTTGTACACTAATTATTTGCAGCAAGTGGCCAAATTTCCCCATATAAATTACGAGCTGCTGGAAGGCGGACATCATCTGCATATGGAGCAGGAGGTGGATGTGGTAGCGCAAAAGCTAAATGAGTTTTTTGCAGAGTTCATCGCATCTGACGTCTGGAAGAAATAGTGGGTTCAATTTGTCATGCAATTATATGAATTAAAGGCTAGTGAAAACGCATGAATAAAAAACGTCTAGGCGCATTGACAGGGCAGTGGGGGTTTATCGTTTTTTTGCTGTGCAATTCAAGTTTCTTGTTTGCAGAGCAGTTGCAGTTACAGCCTTACCACAACGCGCACACAATGTTTGAAACACATGGGCAAGCCGATGAATATATTCTTGCCTTGGGTAGCCATAAAAAAGTGTCTGGTTCATGGCGATTGGATCGGCAGCAGCGTTTAAGTGGAGCTTTGGACAGGTACACTCTGGAGTTACCCGAGGGGCATAGTGCTGAAAACGGTTTTGATTTTTATTTGGATCAACTGCAAAACTTTAATTTTCGCGAATTGTTTCACTGCAAGAGCCGCGATTGCGGTACCAGTAACTCCTGGGCAAACAATCATTTTAAAATTTTACAGCTTTATGGGTTAGACCAGTTTCAGTTTTATGGTGCTTACGAAATTACCACAGCGGACAGTAAGCCATACTATGTGTCTCTATATGCGGTGCAGCGAGGTAATAAGCGCGTTTACCTGCAGGTCGATGTGTTGCATATCGATAAAATTATTGAGTTGGGAATAGCCTCTAGTCCCGAGTCAATAATTAAGACCATAGTGACGAGCGGTTACTATGTGTTCCCAGATTTGGTGGCCCAAGATACTCAGGGCAATACTCGAATTCAAATTAGGGCCGCGCATTTACAAACTTTAATTGACGTGCTCGCGCAAAAGGCGAATTGGAACATTGCATTGGTTGGTCATGATTACTCGGCGGTTGCAACTGCGCAGCAACAAAAAGAATCGCTAGCTTATGCTGAACAGCTTAAAGCTGCACTGGTGGAAAACGGTGTTGCAGCGAAAAGAGTGAGTACGTACGGCATAGGCGGTTTGGCACCGGCTGGGCGTGGAGACAGAGAAGCGCGAGTGGAAGTGGTATTGCAAAATTAGACGCGTTATCTTGCAGCGGCAGCGCCAATAATAAACCGCTTCTGACGTTAAGCAGCTTATTACTGGTTGCCTTTTTAGCTTTTATCTCAATAACGACAAAAACTCATTGCGCGTCGCTTGATTGGTGCGAAAGCTGCCGAGCATGGCGGAGGTTTTCATTGAGGAATTTTGTTTTTCAACACCGCGCATCATCATACACATGTGCTTGGCTTCAATGATGACCCCAACCCCTGATGCGCCGGTAATTTCCTGCACGCTTTCCGCAATTTGTACAGTTAACTGTTCCTGGATTTGAAGGCGGCGTGCGAACATATCCACAATGCGAGCGATTTTTGAAAGACCCAGCACTTTGCCGGTTGGAATGTAAGCGACGTGTGCCTTCCCGATAAATGGCAGCAGGTGATGTTCGCAGAGTGAGTAAAGCTCGATATCCTTTACCATAATCATCTCTTCCGAATCGGAAGGAAACAGCGCGCCATTCACAACTTCGTCCAGGGTTTGGTTATAGCCGCGGGTTAAAAACTGGAACGCCTTTGCGGCGCGGTCTGGTGTGTCGAGCAAGCCGGGGCGGTTAAGGTCTTCACCGATACTGGCAATGATGCTCGCGAAATGGTCTCTCATGGGCGTTCTTCTCTATAAATGGTCTAGCCTGGCGCTCCGCCAGCGGTTACTTGCGTACAGTTTACCGCGTTAGTTGCTTATCACGAAAACTTAAATCCTGAATCCTTGAGTAATTGGGTAGAATAGTGGCCTTTTTATGGCGGTGGATACCATCATGAGCAATTCTTCACCAGATTTCGCCGGTGCTGTGGCAGAACTGCAGACCTTGCGCGACTTTTTTCGTTGGGGGGCCAGCGAGTTTATCGCTGCCGGGCTTTTTTATGGGCACGGAACTGATAATCCTTGGGATGAATCTGAGCAGCTGGTGTTACACGCCGTTCATATTGACCCGCCCCTGGCAGATGAATGGTTGGATGCACGATTGACTCGAATGGAGCGAGAGCGTGTAGTCGCAAATATTCGGCGCCGGATTGAAGAGCGAATTCCCGCCGCTTACATCACTGGTCAGGCCTGGTTTGCTAGCTTGCCGTTCGTGGTAGATGAACGGGTGTTGGTGCCGCGTTCGCCCATCGCTGAATTAATTGAACAACGGTTTGCTCCTTGGTTAAGTGCTGAGCCATTGCAGATTCTTGATCTTTGTACGGGGAGTGGATGTATTGGTATCGCCTGCGCGTTTGCGTTCCCGGATGCAGAGGTTCAGTTGAGTGATATCTCATTTGAAGCCTTGGCGGTCGCCGAGGAAAATATCCAGCGACACGGTATCAGCGAGCGCGTGTTCGCGCTCCAGTCGGATTTGTTTGAGAACCTGCACGGACAAAGGTTTGATCTAATCGTATCAAACCCACCGTATGTGGATGCTGAGGATATGGCCAGCTTGCCGCTTGAGTATCATGCAGAACCTGAGCTGGGTTTGGCATCCGGTGAGGACGGGTTGGATTTCACGCGCCGGTTATTGGTTGAGGCTTTGGATCATCTAACGGAAAGCGGCCTGCTGGTGGTTGAAGTTGGAAACTCCTGGCCAGCGTTGGAAGACGCTTACCCGGAAATACCTTTTGCCTGGGTTGAGTTTGTGCGAGGCGGACACGGTGTTTTTGTGTTGAACGCGGCAGATTTACGGAGGGCGCGGGAGCTGGGTGTTATCTAACCTGTGCGTAGGCAAACTAACTCACGTATAATTTGCTTACACTTTTTGTCCACTTTATTGACTTGTCTGGTGTTGGATTCTTATGTCTGGAAATACCTACGGAAAATTATTTACGGTTACTACTTTTGGCGAAAGCCATGGTCTGGCACTGGGTGCTATTGTGGATGGTTGCCCACCAGGGTTGGAATTAACCGAGGCCGATATCCAGATTGATCTGGATCGCCGTAAGCCGGGTACTTCGCGCTTTACCACGCAGCGTCGCGAAGAGGATTTGGTAAAGATTTTATCGGGTGTGTTTGAAGGAAAAACCACTGGAACTCCAATTGGAATGGTGATTGAGAATACCGATCAGCGCTCCAAGGATTATTCCAATATTAAAGATCAATTCCGTCCGGCTCATGCGGATTACACCTACATGCAAAAATACGGGGTACGTGATTATCGTGGTGGCGGCCGTTCATCGGCACGTGAGACAGCGATGCGTGTTGCGGCAGGTTCTATTGCAAAAAAATATCTGAAGGATTTTCACGGGATCGAAGTGCGCGGCTATTTATCGCAGCTGGGGCCAATCAAAATTGACACTGTGGATTGGGATCAGGTTGATCAAAACCCTTTCTTCTGTCCCGATGCGAGCAAAGTGCCTGAGATGGAAGAGTTTATGAAAGCGCTTAATAAAGAAGGTGATTCAATTGGTGCGAAAATTACCGTGGTTGCTACCAATGTGCCACCGGGGTTAGGGGAGCCGATATTTGATCGACTCGACGCTGAAATTGCGCACGCGTTGATGAGTATTAATGCGGTAAAAGGCGTGGAGATTGGTGAAGGGTTTGCCGTTGTTGAGCAACGTGGTAGTAAGCATCGCGATGAAATGACGCCGGAAGGATTTTTGTCCAATAATGCAGGCGGGATTTTGGGTGGCATTTCTTCTGGTCAGGATATTATCGCCAATATCGCGTTAAAACCGACGTCAAGTCTGCATATTCCTGGACGCAGTGTGGATGTACATGGTAACCCTGTCGAAGTCATTACCAAAGGTCGTCACGACCCCTGTGTTGGAATCCGTGCAACACCTATCGCTGAAGCTATGCTGGCATTGGTGTTGATGGATCACCTGTTGCGTCATCGCGGGCAAAACGGCGCGGTTAAACATTCTGTGCCGGTGATTCCTGCCAGCGTGAAATAACGTTTTACCAGTCTGATGATAAGGCTATCGTCAGACTGTATTCCTTCTCCTTTCCAGCGTTCCTTTTTATGTCCCTGCCTGCCGCGCAAGTTCCTGTTCCCTATTGGCGTCTTTCCGGATTTTATTTTTTTTATTTTGCCGTCGTTGGAACCTTAATTCCCTATTGGGGTGTTTATCTAAAATCTCTTGGCTATTCATCCCAGGACGTGGGAATCATCAGTGCGATTATTTTGGCTACTCGAATCCTTGCGCCCAATTTTTGGGGTTGGCTTGCCGATCGCACCCGAGAGCGGTTGAAAATTATTCGTTACGGTAGCTTTCTTGCTGCCATTGTTTTTGCTGGTGTGCTGCTTGATCAACGCTATTGGTGGCTGGTGTTGGTGGTGAGTTGCTATACCTTTTTTTGGCACGCAGTGTTGCCGCAGTTTGAAGTCATTACTCTGGGTTATCTTGCCGGGAATTACCATAAATACAGTCAGATCCGACTGTGGGGATCTTTGGGTTTTATGGCGGCGGTAATCGGTTTGGGGTTGGTGTTTGATGTATTGCCAATAAAATTTTTGCCGCTATTTATCTTGAGCTTTTTAATTCTTATCTGGCTTTCCAGCTTAAGTTTGCAAGATAAGAGTGGCAATAAAAATATCGAAAGTACGAACGGATTTTTATCTATTGTTACTCAGCCGGTTATGTTATGTTTTTTGACGTCCAGTTTTTTGTTGCAGTTAAGTCACGGTCCGTATTACACATTTTACACCTTGTATTTGGTAGAAAATCACGGCTATAGCAGCATTTCCACCGGGTTTCTATGGGCTTTGGGTGTATTGGCAGAGGTAGTGATCTTTATCGTTATGCCGCAAATCTTGCGAAATTATAGTTTGCGTAAGTTATTCCTATTCGCTTTATTATTGACCGGTTTCCGTTGGGTTTTAATAGGCTTTTGCGCTAGTTCATTAATGGTTTTGTTGTTTGCTCAGCTGCTACATGCCAGTAGTTTTGGGGTTGCACACTCGGTTTCCATTGAGTTGGTGAGAAATTATTTCAAAGGAGGTCATCAGGGGCAGGGGCAGGCGCTGTACAGTTCCTTTAGTTTTGGTGCCGGCGGCGCTGCCGGCGCATTGATTGGCGGCCTGTTATGGGACTATAGTGCGCCTTTAACATTCTTATTATCCTCAGTTGCCGCGTTGCTGGCTTTTGCGTTCTGTTATCGCTGGTTGCATCCCGTCGTTGTAAACGAGGCTGGTTAATATGGAAAACCTTAGAGTTTCGCTGGTCCAGCAAGTCATTGTTCCTAATGATCCGCAATCGAATTTGGATCATTACAACAATGTTTTGGATAAAATCTCTGCCACTGACTTAATTGTACTGCCTGAAGTATTCACCACGGGTTTTTGTTCCAGTGCGCGCAATTATGCAGAGGCTGTGGATGGGCGTGCTTATCAATGGATGCAAACACAAGCTGCAAAACATAACGCAGTTGTGACTGGCAGTTTGGTAGTGAAACAAGGTGATACCTATTTTAATCGCCTCGTATGGATGCGCCCTGATGGCATTTATGCAGAATACGATAAGCGCCATTTATTTCGTATGGCGGGGGAGCACACACGTTATGCGATGGGGACGGATCGCATTCTGGTTGACCTTAAGGGATGGCGAATTCTGCCGCTGATTTGTTATGACCTGCGCTTTCCTGTATGGAGTCGCAATCGCAATGATTATGATCTTGCTATTTATGTCGCCAATTGGCCTAGCGCGCGGGCATTACATTGGAATCGCCTGTTGCAAGCGCGCGCCATCGAAAACCTGAGTTATGTTATTGGTGTTAATCGTGTTGGTATGGATGAGGCAGGGCAGCACTATGTGGGCGACTCTTCTGTCTACGGTCCTGCCGGTGAGTTAATCGCTGCGAGTCAAGAACCGGAAATAATTTCTACCGAGCTTTATGCAGATCGTTTGCACGAGTACCGGGAAAAATTTCCTGCTAATCTCGATATGGATAAATTTGAATTGCTTCCTTGATCAGCAACAGTAACTGCATCATCCGGAGAACTCTTGAAAATGCCTAAAGGTTTTGGTGATAAATTAGTTATAGCGATTTCTTCGCGTGCGTTATTCAATCTGGATGCCAGTCATCAGGTGTATGTCAAAGATGGTTTAGCGGCTTACGCGCAGTACCAGATAGATCATGAGGATGAAATTCTTGAGCCCGGCGATGCTTTTCCGATGGTGAAAAAGCTCTTGCGCTTGAATGAGCGCTTGGGCGGTGAACCGCGAGTGGAAGTCATTTTACTTTCACGCAATAGCGCTGATACTGGGTTGCGCGTTTTTAATTCCATTGAGCATTACGGATTAAAAATCAGCCGCGCTGCATTCTGCGGCGGCACATCGCCGTATCGTTATGCGTCGGCGTTTGGCTGCCATCTATTTCTCTCAACCGAAGCAGATGATGTAAAGCAGGCATTGGACCACGGGATGGCAGCAGCGACCCTGATTGCATCGAATAGTCAGATTGAAAATGAAGATGAATTGCGTTTTGCATTTGATGGAGATGCCGTGCTTTTTTCTGATGAGGCTGAGCGTGTCTTTAAAACTCAGGGTTTATCGGCATTTACGGAAAGTGAAAAGGCGTCCGCCAAAGAGCCATTGAGTGGTGGGCCGTTCAAACAGTTTTTATCGGCGTTGCACGGTTTGCAGGCTGAGTTTGGTGAAAGTTGTCCGATTCGCACCGCGTTGGTGACGGCGCGCTCTGCGCCCGCACATGAGCGAGTTATCCGCACATTGCGCGCTTGGAATATTCGGATTGATGAATCCTTGTTTCTCGGTGGTTTGTCCAAGGGAACGTTTCTTAAAGCTTATGGGGCGGATGTATTTTTTGATGATCAAAAGATGCATTGCGAGTCCGCCGCTGAGCATGTGCCCACGGGACATGTGCCCCATGGTATCGCGAATCATCAACCATCCTGATCTCCCGGAGTAATGACTTATATACTCAACCAGGGGTCCTATTAGGGTGTTTTTCACTATTTTCGTCATATTCCTTCGTCAAAAACTTTGAATTTCCGGGATATAGTCTAAAGTTGTAACAAGAGCAGCCTGTAGCACAATTAATAATTGCTAGGCATAAGCTCCTGTTTTGTTCTATTCTCATTATGAATAATCTAACCTGATTTTTATAACTCCAAGTATGCTTGGGGTTTTTGTTACCGGTGCTTGCCCCTGGCAACTGCCCCAGTGAGTGAGCCATTCGGAGGGCTTATGAAGCTGCAACAACTGCGTTATATCTGGGAGGTCGCGCATCATGACCTCAATGTTTCTGCAACCGCACAAAGTCTTTATACGTCGCAACCGGGCATCAGTAAGCAGATTCGTTTGCTTGAGGATGAGTTGGGTGTGGAGATCTTTTCCCGCAGCGGTAAGCACCTGACCCGCATTACGCCGGCGGGTGAAGCCATTCTGAAAACGGCGGGTGAAATCCTGCGCAAAGTAGAAAGTATTAAACAAGTGGCCCAAGAGTTCAGTAATGAACGTAAGGGTACTTTGACATTGGCAACCACTCATACCCAGGCGCGGTATGCATTGCCGCCCGTGATAGGCTCGTTTATTAAGCAGTATCCGGAGGTTTCCCTGCATATGCATCAGGGAACACCGATGCAAATCTCTGAAATGGCAGCGGATGGTACGGTAGATTTTGCCATCGCAACGGAAGCCATGGAGCTGTTTAGTGATTTAATCATGATGCCTTGTTACCGTTGGAATCGTAGCATCGTAGTGCCTAAAAACCATCCACTGGCGCAAGTTGCTAACCTGACTTTGGAAGAAGTTGCCAAGTATCCAATTGTGACTTACGTGTTCGGTTTTACTGGCCGCTCGAAACTGGATGAGGCGTTTATCAATCGTGGCTTGGCTCCGAAGGTTGTGTTTACTGCAGCAGATGCTGACGTTATAAAAACCTACGTTCGCCTCGGGTTGGGTGTAGGTATCATTGCCAGTATGGCCTATAGCGATACTGCTGATTCTGATTTGGTGGCTTTGGATGCGAGTCACTTGTTCGAATCCAGCGTTACCAAGATAGGTTTCCGTCGTGGCACCTTCTTGCGCGGCTTTATGTACGACTTTATTGAAAAGTTTGCACCGCATCTAACCAAAGACATTATCAATGAGGCGTTTAATCGCCATTCGCGGGCTGAGCTGGATGATCTGTTTGAGGATATTGAAATACCAACGCGCTAACCTTTCCAAAGGTAATGTTGTTTTGAAAAAGCCGGGCAAATCGCCCGGCTTTTTCATTTTAATCAATAGGTTAAAAAGTATACTTAAAGTGAGTTTAATCATACCTACCAGAATTAAGTAAATCTCGAAACTTTTAAAACTTATACAAAAATATTGCAATGTATAGGTTTTGAGTTTATACCTATACAAAGATTCTAATTTGTATAGGTTTTTCTATGCGCAAGATTCCGATCGGTGTTAGTCAGTGTCTGCTTGGTGAAAAAGTGCGCTATGACGGTGGGCATAAGCGTAATCGTTTTTTGGTAGAGGATCTGGCGGAGTTGGTCGATTTTCGCCCGGTATGTCCTGAAGTGGCTATAGGCTTGGGGATTCCTCGAAAGCCTATACGACTCGTAATTAATGGTGGGGACACGCGGGTACTCGGAATTGAAAATCCCGATCAGGATGTGACCGACGCTTTGGTTGCCCAAGCTGAAGCTGCCGTCCAACAAATGCCTGATATCTGCGGTTATGTTTTTATCCAAAACTCTCCGAGCTGTGGTGTCTTTGGTGTTAAACGCTACCTTCCTAACGGCTACTCAATTGATCGCGACGGTCGTGGCGCCTACGCGAAGCGTTTTATGGAGTTAATGCCCTTGTTACCGGTTGAGGAAGCTGGACGCTTGAATGATGCCGGGTTGCGAGACAATTTTTTAACCCGTGTCTTTGCCTACCATGATTTCAAAACCCGTATCCTGCCTGCTCCAACGGCCAAAAAGCTGATCGACTTTTACTCGCGGTACAAATATCAAGTGATGGCTCACCACGTGCCTAGTTATTTTGCGATAGGCAGGTTCCTGGCCAATCTTTCATTACGAGACATTCAATCCAGTTGTGATGAGTTTTTTCAGTTGTTTATGGATGCGCTTAAACATCACGCGACTCGTAAGGGAAACACCAACGCCATGATGCATTTGCGTGGTTATCTGAAGGAAATATTAACCACGCAGGATAAGCAGGAATTATCCCAGTTAATAGATTCCTACAAAGCGGGGAGGGTTCCGTTAGTTGTCCCCTTAACTCTGCTGAAGCATCATCTGCAGAAGTTGGACAATCCCTATTTGAAATCTCAAACGTTTTGGGAGCCTCATCCGGAGCAATTGGGTTTGCGAAACCATATTGTTGAAAACTAATGATGAATACTGACACCGCTGTTATTGAATCCGTGGCAAGTGATCAAACCGAAGAAGGTTTGGTTCCGATTCGTGAAATTTCGCGCGCAACGGGAATCAATACAGTCACTCTACGCGCATGGGAAAGACGCTATGGTTTGCTGATTCCGCAACGTACGGCCAAGGGACACAGGTTGTACAGTTTGGCTGATATTAGCCGTGTTAAGGAGATTCAAGTCTGGCTAGGGCGGGGCGTAGCTATTAGCAAGATTAAAGCGTTGCTAACGGGGCAACCCCAAGAGCACTCGGTGGCGGAAATCGATTCCATCTGGCTTAGTTTGATTGATCAAATCCACATGCAGATTAACGCGTTTCATCGCGGGCGTTTGGTGCATATTTTGGCGGATACCTATGCGCTTTATCCGGCGGAAATGGTTGCTGATTATTTGCTGGTTCCGTTAATAAATAGCTTGCAAGCGAATGAATTCGGCATGGTCGCCAAGCGAAGTTTCTTTGCAAGTGTGTTACAAGAATATTTGTATGCCGCTATTTATAGGCAGCGCCAGCCCTTGGGCCAGAGCAAAATTTTACTCGTCTCATTATCTCAAGATGGGAATGATTTATTACCTTTGGCACTAAGTTACAGTTTATTAGTCCATCAATATCATGCGGAATATCTTGGTGCCCTGGAATTGAATGAAGCTCGCCTCTGCGCGGAAGTATTACAAGCAAAAATAGTTGTGCTAATTAGCTCGCCAAACGTCAATACCGGCGAGCTACAGCTACACTTGAAGGCATGGCGAGATAAAAATGCCATACCGGTAGTCTTGGCAGGGGGGCTGGCGACTGTGTATCCCGCGCTGGGTTTGAGGGAGGATAGTGACGTTTACCCCTGTGCCACTTTGGAGCTGGTTCACACTGCAATTAATTTATTGGTAAAGGGATAAGTCATCATCATGACCCATAGTGCTCCACCTCTCGTTCACACTATTCCACAAAAGATACGCAATCTTTATCTGCGCTTTGATAAAAAAATGCTGGCTAACCTCGCTAATGTGTACAGCGAGGATATTCAATTTCGCGATCCATTACACGCGTTAAATGGTTTACAGAATTTGACAGATTACTACAGCGGTATGATGGGAGATTTACTGGAGTGTCGTTTTGAATTTCATCACTCCATGGAAATGTTGGATCGCGGCGAAGCGATCTTATTTTGGACAATGCATTACCGTCATAAACAACTCGCCGGGGGAAGGCTGCTTGAACTAACGGGTAATACCCATATTTTGTTTAACGATAAAGTGTATTACCACCGTGACTATTACGACGCGGGTTCCATGCTGTACGAGCACTTGCCGGTAATGGGGTTTGCGATACGGCAAGTAAAAAAACGGATTGGTGCCAAATGACAGCGCTTGTTTGGTTTCGGCACGATTTGCGCGTTTACGACAATCCCGCTTTGTTTAAAGCGGCGGAGACACGTGAGGGAGTGGTTGCTGTTTATGTCCATTGTGAAGCTTATGTGCGTCTGCATGCTATTGCCCCCGCGCGTCTGGATTTTATTCGGCGACATTTGTATTTGCTCCAGCAAGCGTTGCAAACATTAAATATCCCTTTAAAGGTTATTTGCGTACAAAAATCAGCGGAGATTGCTCCGGCACTTCTTAAGCTCGCTCAGGTTGTTAATGCCTCCCAATTGTTTTTTAACGCGGAATATCCAATCAATGAAATCAACCGCGACTTGGCCGTTAATCAATTGCTTAGGGAGCAGGGTGTTCTCGTAAAACGCTGCCATGATCGCTGCATCGTGCCGCCCGGGATGATCCGTAACGGGCAGGGCGAGCCATATAAAGTGTTTACCGCATTCAAAAAGAAATGGCT
>JACCEA011642588.1_pt1 | contig 20091 bp, 22 predicted proteins | sample 7449851 | NCBI WGS metagenome assembly JACCEA01 (sample SAMN15323453, study PRJNA562643) | freshwater metagenome | isolation source: river surface water | place: USA:Blue River Watershed | collected 2017-08-18
GATAGAAGAAGAAGAAATACGATTAGTTTTAAGTTTCTTAGAATCAGAGCCAAAAGCCATAAGTTTTCCTAAATTAAAGTGCTTGCAAAATTATAGAATAAAAAAACAAAAAAAGCAAGCAAAAAAATAAAGAAAACGAAAGAACTAAAATTCTTATCATCAACCTAAAGGAAGAGGTTTTGAATTTTATAAATTGAACTCAAAAGGATAAAAAATCTTTCGGAATTTCAGAAAGTGGTTTTTTTGAAATTATAAATTTTAACTTTAAAGTAGGTAATTTAATTTATAATTGTATGTTTTTTGAATTAAACAATAAATACAATATTATTATTAACAATTATAATAATAGTACCTTAATTTCTGAAAATACAATGAATGAACTCAATGTTAATTACATAAATTATTTAAAAAGAAAAATATATTTTAATTTGTGGAAGGATATTGCTGAAAAAGAATTAAAAGAGAAAATTTCAATTGATGATTTTTATAATAAATATTTTGATTTGATAAAAATAATTTTTTATTGACTTTTTATTTTTTTAAAATTAATAATATATTAAGATAAGAGTTTTTTATATTATTTAAAAGGATTTTAAAATGTGTGCAGTTTTAAGAAGCATAAATGGAAAGTATATATATTTTTTTAATAAAATAGATGTAGCAATAGAAGAAGCTAAAAAACATGATAATTTTAGTATATATGAATACAATAATGAAAGTATTTATATTATAGGTGATGTAAATGCTAATTTATTAAAAAGACCTCATTTTTATGATTGGAATGGAATAATATGTCATTATTCAAAATCTAGTGAAAATAAAAAGTGTAATTGGAATTCTGTTTTTATTGAAAAATTAAAAGAGTTAAATATTAAAAACTTTTAGGTTTTTCCTCATGATAAGAGTGTAACAAAGGTCTTGAAAATTCTCTTTCTTCATCTACATCAATTAATCCAATAACTGACAAAACTCCTTGAATGAATCCTAACCATCTATGCATTTTATCTTTTGGATAATTATCTAAATTATTAACAGCTTCAGTTAATAGTCTATTTAAAGAATTAAAGTCACATTTTTCTGGAAGATTAAATGTGTTAAATTTTTCTTTATTATTTATCAAAATATTTAAATATCTTTCAAAAAGAACTTTTAATGCATTGTTTTCTAATTCTATTTTATTCATTTTTTTTCCTTATAAAAAAAGAGCCGTATGGCTCTTAATTTTTATGCTGATTTTTCTACTGCTTTAAATGCTGTTAAAGCAGCAATAAGTTCTTTTGATTCAGAACTAGAAGATCCATCTGTAACAATTAATGAACCTTTTGATTGCGCTACGTCTCTTAAAGTATCAAATTTATTTAATTGTAAAATCATTGTTAATGCTAGCTCATTAGACACACCTAAAGAAGAAGATAATTTTTCAATAGAATCTTTAAAACCTTCAGTAATAGCTGTTCTTTGTGCTGCAATACCTTCACCTTGAAGTTTTTTAGATTCTTTTTGTGCTTCTGCTTCAGCAATTAAAGAAATTCTTGCAGCTTCTGCTTTGTTTTTAGCTGCTTCTTTTTCTCTTTCAGAAGCAGTTACTGAATTGTAGGAATCCTGAACTGCTTGTGGTGGAATAGGTTCATCAACTAATATAGCTTCAATTTCAAAGCCAAATGATTCAATCTTAACAGATAGATCTTTTTTGATTGCCTCTTGAAGCTCATCTTTAAAACTATAAAGTTCTAAGAAAGTTTTATTACCTATTTCAGAACGAACAAGGTTACCTATATAGCTTAATATTTGTGTTTTTGAATCTTCAAGCTCATAAGTTGCTTTCACTGGATCAAGGACCTTATATTGAACATTTATAGGATACTTAATAAATAAGTTATCATTTGTTTTTAATTCTAAGGTTGTTGAAATGTGTTGAATATTCATAGGAACTATATTAGAAACAATTTGAAAAGGCCAAGGTAGTTTAAATGATAATCCCGGTTCTTTTGTTGCTGAGTATTTACCAAATGTCTCAATTATTGAAACCGTTTTATTTTTTGTTAAGACAATCATGCTAGAAAAAATAACAGCACCAATTACAATAGTCATTGTGCTTACAAAAAAATCAAAAATTGACATATTTTATCTCCTTATATAATCCATTTATTGAATTATTAATTATAATTAAATTGTTTTTTATGTCAAGTTAAAAGAGACTTATTCTTTTTAGATTTTAATGAAGAAAATCTATCTTTTAAGAAGGATAATAAATTTATTTCATTATTTATTTTTATAGGATTTTTTAAATAATTTATTTGTTCATTAAATTTATATTGTTTATCTATGTCAATTGAGTATATATTATTTAAAGAATTAATTCTTATATTGTTAATCTCTTTAACATATGATTCTAAGAAATCGTTAAATTTACTATTTTTATTATTCTCTAATAAACTTGATTCTAATTTTTCAATTTTTAAAAGTATTTTATTATTTTCTTTTTTACTGTTTGATTGTAAATGATTAGAAAATGAAGATGTCACATTACGGAGTTGATTTTTTTCATTCAAGAAAATATTGAATTTTTTCATGTTATTAATATCAACATCAATAAATGAAAAGTCAGATTTATTTTCTAAAACGGAAATTAAATTATCAGCTAAAGATTCAGATATATTAATAATATAGTTTTTGTCTAAAAAGTAATTATTAAATAACTTATTTAATGTTAATAAGTTAATGTTTTCAAGAATTTTTTCTGATAGTATTTTTAAGTTTTTTAATTTATCGACATCTTCTTTTTCTTTTAAAATTTCATATAAATCGTTAAAATTATAATTTTGAATTATATTACAAAATACAGAACGAACGCCATAAAAATCTGAATTGTCTTTGTATATATTTTTTTTATTATCAGATTCAAGTTTAAAGTAAAATAATTGAATTTCTGGAGGAAGTTTTACAAGAAAGCTTACTAATATTTTTTTTCTTTCATTTATGTTTTTATATTGATCATCTTTAATTGTTTCTAAATATCTAAAACAATCATTCATCTTTTCTTCAAATTTTTCAACTCTGTATTTATAGTGATGAAAAAGTAAATGCTCAAGCTTATTTTTGTAATATTCTTTTTGTTCTGGACTTATATTCATTTTATATCCTTTTTGTTTTATTATAACACAAAATAAATTATAGTCCTAATTTTGTTTTCTTAATATTTAAACCTATATTATATGATTTCTTTGTTTTTGCTTTTTCTTCAATAGAAACCAAAAAATCATTCAAACATAAATTTGAAATGTTAGCCATATTAATTAAATCGACAATATACTTTGCATCAAAAATTTCATTCTCATTATGTTTTAACCTACAGTCTTTGTCAATATTTTTTTCAAAGTTAAAAATGTCACCATTTGTATCTTTTATTTTATCTTCAATAAGCTTCATTAAATCATATTTAAATAATATTTAAATAATATAAAGTCTAAATTATCAGAGAAATTGTTCAATATTGATTGAAGCGAATCCTCAAAGTCGGTTATATTTAATTTATCTTCCATGATAAATAATTAATTTATTGATATCATAATACTATAATATTTGATAAAGTAAATATATTTGACTTCTCTTTAATAAAAAATAAAATAAGAATTATTTGGAGAAAAAAATGTATAAATATACATATTTAATTTTGTTTTTTTGTTTGTTTAAAATTTCTTATGCAGATGATTTGATGGATAGTTATGTTATTTTAGAAGAACCAAAAGAATTTGAATTAAGAAATTTAAACATAGAAGAAATAAATAAAGAAAACTACAATCTAATTCCAGAAAAAAAAATTAAAATAGAAAAAGAAAACATTAAAGTAGAAGTTAATGAAAAAGCTTTGGAAAATAAATTAAATAATGTTAATATTATAGATTTAAATGAAAATGTTAAATTAGAAAATAATGAAAAAACTTTAAATAATGAAGTAAATATTGTTAATGTTGTGGATTTAAATGAAAATGTAAATATAAAAGAAAAAGATAATAATGAATTATTAGTTGAAGAAAAAAATAAGGAAGTAGACGAAATAGAAATTCTTTTAAATGAAACAAGTCAAAACATTAATAAACAAGAAAATCAAGAAAAAATAAACATTGAAGAAAAAGAGATTTTTAATAAAGCATTACTTGAAAAAATTAAAGAACTTGAAAGTAGAATTATAGAACTTGAAAAAAATCAAGTTCAAAAAAATTAAATATCAAGTTTTCTGTTTTTTTCTATTTTTGTATCTACTAAAAAATTTATTATTTCTGATTTATTGTAATCTTCATAATTATAATTGTTAAATTTTAAATATATTTTTTTAATTGAGTCGTAATCTTTTATATTCAAATCAGTTAATACAGCTTTTAACTTTGAGTTAGATTCGCTCCAATATATAAAAGTGTCATTATTTTTATCTGAATTATATGATTCTACATAAGATTCAAAGTCATCAAAATAATATGTAAGTTGTGGTTTAAAAGAATTATTAATATTAGAAAGTTCTATTTTATTTTTTGATAAATAATCCATTAAATGCTTTATAGATTTTTCATATTCTTCTAAAGATTCATTGATAAATAAAAAAGCAGGGTACGCAGTGTTATTTAATTTATTGTAATTTAAAATAAGTTTATAGTCATATTCAATATTGTTTATTTTTTCAATGGTAATTCTTTCACTAACAAATTCAGGTATGTAAACATATTCTTGAAAATTATATAAGTTAAATATTTTATCAAATTGTTTTTTTGATAAAATATTAGAGAAATTAAGATTATTACATTCATTATTTAAAAATTCAATTTGATCTTTTTTTAATATATCTGTAAATTGATTTACTTCTGTTTTATATTCATTAATAGTGCAATCTAAAGGAGATAATATTTCTGGAAATTTATTTACTGTTTTTTCATAATATTCTTCAATATTGTTTTTAATATATAAATCTTCTTTTGTTTTTAATGTAATTAATAAATTTATTTTATTTATAATTTGTCTTTTTATTTCTGGAAATGTAATTTCAAATAATTTTTCTTCTGCTTCTTTTGCATTATTAGAACTACTTATTATTTTAAGTATGTTATTTTCTGGTAATTCTTTAAATAATTCATTTATAAAATTAGAATAATATTGATAATCTTCATTAATATTTATTGATTCATTTTCTTTTTTATTATACAAATTAGTTCTCTTTAGAAATATTTCATAGTTTGAAGATAAAAGATCTTTTGTGTCTCCTTGTTTAGAATATGTATGAAATTTATATAAAATATCATTTTCTGGCTCGTTTAAGTTTGGAACATCAGGACTTTTATCAGTAAAGATAGATAGAATACTATCATAATTATAATCTTTTTCAATTTTAATTTTATTTAATGTTTCAAAATTAAAAACACAATCATTGATGTTTTTTTTAGCTTCTTTATAACTTTCGCTGTTTAACAAAATTTCTTTTAAATCAAGATATAATTTTTTATCTTTATTATCAATGATTTTATTCCAGTCTAAACTATAATTATTTAAATAACCAAATAAAAGTTTTATACCTTCTTCACTACGGATTAACTCTGGTTTATATTTATTTAATATAGTAGATTCAAATAACTTATTTTTTAATAAAGTGTATTCTAAATCTTCTTTTTTTATTTTTAATTCTTTTGTTATAAATTGTTCAATATTTTTAAATAAAATTCTTTTCATTAAATATCCATTTTTATTTTTTTATCTTGTTTTTTGTTTTCTAACTTAGAAATAATTTCTAAACTATTTTCATTTAATTCATTTTTGTTAAGTAATTTTGTTAAAACTTCATTATAAATATCATTAGCAATAGGATAATCAGAAACTTTAAAAAAAGTATCATCTTTAAAATGTTGTGTGTATATATCACCATTATTATATATAGTAATTCCAAACATAGATTGAGTATCATTAACTTCTTTATTAAAATCGTAAACAAATATTTGCTTTGCTCTTAATGTATAATTCAAAAAGGTGTTTTCAGATCTTTGAATACACCATGATTGGCTTCCAAATTTTTTACATTGTTCATAATTTTTAATTTCAAAAGCAATTATGTTATCTTTTTCATAAAATGTATCCATTTTTTCTGATTTTAGTTTATTTATTAAAATGTCTTTATCAAAAGAATTATATATATTTATTAAAGATTTTATACTGTTGTTGAACATTTCTATATCTTTACAAGCTGCTAATTTTTTTCCTATATATTTTTGTAGGTCTTCTTTTGAGACTTTATCATCATAAAGAGTTTCAAAATATTTATAATTGGATTCATTTAAAAAATGAGAATATTTATTACTTATTATACTTTTTCTATAGTTTTCAACTTTATGTTTTCTTATACATTCATGCATTGAATCTGAAAACTTCTCTACTGATTTATTATTTAATTCATTAAAGTTAAATTTTGAATTTTTTAATATTTGTTGATTATTTAAAACAGTTTCCATTGTTTCGATTAAACTTATCATTTCAGAGTTATTGAAAATTTCGTTTAATTTATTAGAAAATATTTTTAATAATTGTGGATTTTTTCTTAATGAATAGGATAAAATATTTTCTGGTAGTTTTTTATATATTATTTCAAAATCTTCATCATTTTTTATTACAGATAATGAATTGTCTTTATTTTTAACTAATAAACTATTATCATTAAAGAGCCATATATTTTTATAATACTCATTTTGATTAAATGAAAATTTTGATTTTATATTACTATCTTCAAATACTTCAATATTTAAAAAACTTGTTATTGATTTTTCTTTATTTTTTTCATCTAAAATTTTTTTAAATTGATTTGCAAATGTTATATTTTTTTCTTCTATATAGTTTAAAAAGACATTTGTAACATTTGTTTCAAAAGAAAGTACCATAGAATTATATTCATTAAGCAATATATAAGGATTAATAGGAGAATTGTCCGATTTTTCATTAATTAAATCTATGAGTGATTTTAATTCATCTTCATCTAAAGATTTATAATTGTTTTTATATGTTTCAAATAAATAACATTTATTTGAATATTCTGAAAATGCTTTTATTACTTTTTTTGAATAATCATTAATTAAATTTAATTGTTCTAAATATTCTGGTTTATATAAGTTTTCTTTTTTTAAACTTTGAAGGTATATATGTTGTTTTATTTCAAATGCTTTTATTAAATCAATATTATATTTTATAAAATCTTTTTCTATAATTGAGTTTTGTTTGCTTTGTTCTTGTAAATATTCAATCATAGGTATATAGTCTTCAAAATTTTTTAAAATAAAACTATAAGATTTTTTTAAATATACGTTAGGAAACTGAAAATTAGTATACTCATTTATGCCATATTCTTTTACTTTACCAGCATATTTAACAAATTTTTTTAAATTATTTAATATAGACATTATTCTTTTTTACGTTTTTTTATATTATAACATATTTATATTTTAAATCTACAAAAGGTTAATTTTAAGGATTTAATAATCAGAATTAAAATTTTTGTAATTTATTAAAACTTTATAGATTTCATTTAAATGTTTATTGTTTTTTAACATTTGATTATTAAAAGTTAATTCATCTTTTATTAAATTTAATTCTTTGTAGGATATTAATTTATCTAAAAATATATTATTCAATTTTTTATCTACTGGATTTTCATTATTATTTAATTTATATTTATTGAAATAATCATTTAATAAATTGTTAGTGGATTCATCTATAATTAAAAGGTCAGTTTTATCATGTAAATAATTATATATTTCTTTTTTATTCAAATCTTTCCAGTCATTTAAAAATTTAATATAATTATCAGGTTGTTTAAAGTTATGATTAGTAATTTGACGGTCAACTCCATAATATAAAAAATAAGTATATACACTTTCACTTAAAAATGCAGAACTAATAAATGCTATAGGTAATATTATTAAGTTTATATTTGATACTAATTCTTTAATATAACAAATATGAAAATATAATAAACTAAAAAATAAAAATGGAGTAAATGCTACTAAAAATATTATTAATTTAATTAATTCAATGTTTTGATCAATTCGTAAAAAATAACTAAAATAAGAAAATAATGTTCCTAAAGTAAAAAATAAAAAAAATGATATTATATATTTCATAAATGAATCCTTATTATTGATTTAAAATACTTAACTTCCTTTTTAATAAGTTAATTTATTTTATATATTTTTCAAATAATTTTTTTATACTAATATATGTGGTAGAATCACTATCTAAAAATTCATAAAACCAATATTCTAATAGATTTTTAACTTCTTTTGTATAATTATTGGCTATATTTTTAAAAACTTCATCTTTATCTTCATTGAGTAAAAACCACCATACAGCCTGATAACCATAATTATCATAATCATCTTTTTTTCTATTTGTAATATCATTAATAAGTAGATTAGAAGCTGTGACTGATTCAATTTTTTCGAGTGCGGCAACTGCTTTACAACCAGCTTCTAAATCTTCAATAGAGTCAAAATAAATAGAAATATCTAATATTTCTTTAAAATTTTTTACAGGATCTTTGTAAAGTTTTTTTAAATGTCTTTTTTTATGTTTCATCATGGAACCTTTTTATATTAAAACAGATTAAACATTAGTATCCAATAAATGCTAACATTATAAAAGTTAAAAACAATACAAAATGAGTCATTCCTTCAATAGCATTGCTTTCACCATCATGTTGATTCATAAAAGAAACTAAAATAGTGATTAATACCATACCAGTTTGAACTGGTGTTAAAGCCATTTCAATAGGTTTGTTATTAATTAATGAAATTAATTGAATAACTGGAATAGTTAAAATAACTGTAGATAAAGTCGCACCTAATGCAATATTAATAACTGGTTGCATTCTGTTAGCAAAAGCAGATTTTAAAGCGGTTACTATTTCAGGACTTGCAGAAATAACAGCAACTAATATACCAGCAAATATAACAGGTATTGAAGTGCCTTTAATACCAGATTCTAATGTATGTGCCATAATTTCGGCAAGAAAACCAATCATTACTATTCCTGAAATCAAAGTAATTACTGATTTTTTTACATTTATATTTGAAATTTCATCTTTTTCTAAATGTTTAACACCTTTGTCTGCATAATTATAACTAAAAAAGTAGCTGTGATTAGAAGTTTGCATTTTCAAAAATAACCCATATAACAATGTCATTACAATAATGCAAAATATTGAATATACTTTCCACTTTTCAGGATTAATAAATTCTGGAATAATCATTGAAATACCAATCGCAGTAACAATCATAGCAAGATAACTTTTACTAGAATCGTCATTATAGTTTTGTTCACCATGTTTTATACCACCAATAAAAGCAGCCATACCTAAAATACAGTTAATATCTAGCATAATAGCAGAATAGATAGTATCTCTTGCTAAAGTAGGATTATCACTTTTATTCATAATTATAACCAGAATAACAACTTCAACTAATACAGCACATAAGGTTAGAATCATTGTGCCATAAGGCTCTCCAACTTTTTCAGCTAATAATTCAGCATGATGCGCCACTCTTAATGAAGCTAATATAATAAAAACCATTACTAAAACAGTAAATAAAAGAGATAATGGTTGATTTAATGAAAATATAAGTTTTTCTGAAAATATTGCTAATGTAGCAAATAGAAAGACAAAAATAAGATTTTTCTCTTCTTTTAATATAGATTGCATAATAATTTCCTTTTTTAAGGCAATTATTTTACAATAAAATTATAATATAATCAATAAAAATAAATATTTTTTTTATTAAAATTTCTTTTTAAAAATCTTATATTATTTTCTATATTATTATTTAAAAGAAATATTCTTTTTTCTTTAATTTCAAAATTATTAAGTTCTTTAGTAATTTCTTGATGTAGGTTAAATAATTTTTTTATGTAGAATAAATTATTTTCTTCTAATTTTTTTATATCAATTAAAGCAGTGTTATTAAAAGATTCAGAAACCACTTTATAATTTTTATGTGCGTTTTTTAAAATAGGATCTAAATATTCAAAAAAAACAGATTCATCTATTTTATATCTATTACAGTATTTTATTATGTCTTTTAGAATGTTTTGACCTAATCTTAAAGCCCTTGAAATACTTTCTTTACATTCAAATGAAGAATTAAGTATTTCTAAATTTTCATCCTTTTTAACTAAATTAAAATTATTAATATTTTTTACATAATAAATCTTATAATCTAGAGAAGGGCTATTTTTTATAACATCCATATTAACACTAATTAAGTGCATTATTTTTTCTAAAAACAAAACATAAGAATTTAAATTTTTCATATTACAATCTCTCATATATTATTTTTATATTTTCTTAAATTAAATATAGAATATTTAAAAATAAAGTCAATCAATTAAATTCAATTATATTTTTTTAAAAGATAATGTTCTATTTTATTTCTAAAGATTGATACAAATTTTTCTTGAAATAAAATACAAAATATTATTGTTAATAAAAGATAAAATATATAATATCTGTAATCTGGAATTCCATCATTTAAATATTTTTGAATTCTTATAAATATTGCATATGTTGGTATATGTAATGCAAACATAGAAAGAGAAGCGCCGCCTAATCTTTTAGCTATTTTTTCAAACTTTTGATTATGAGTTATGTTTATATTAACTAAGTAGTAAATTAGTAATAATTCTAAAGGTAGTAAAAAACCATTATGAAATAAATGATAAAAAATATTACCACTATTTAACTCAATAGAAGCATATTCTAATATTAATTTTGATAAAAATAAACCAGAAACTAAAATAGAAAACATAAAAATCATATTTTTTCTTTCTGGTAGTTTTTTTGAAGTCTTATTTCTATGATATAAAGCACATAAAGCAATACCAGCTAAAAATTCTGGAAGTCTAATTAAGGGATTTCTATGAAGAATGCCAGATTCTGGAGATCCCATATCAGTAAATGAGATAACAAAAAAAACTGGAAGTATATATATGAAATTAATTATTAAAAAAAACAAACCTATATTTTTTATTTTATGTATTCTAGTTGCTATAAATGGAAACAATAAATAAAAAAAGAAAAGAGTTGATATAGACCAAGTTGGAAAGTTAAACATCATATAATAAGGATTCCAAGATTGAATCATTAATATATTCATTAAAAAAGCAATTGCAAGTTCACTATTTCCCATATAATGTTTTAATTCTTCATAAGGTGTCCCATTATTAGAATCATATACAACAAATCTAATTGTAGAGCTTAAATCACCTTCAGTTAAATTTAAATATGGAATTAAAAATACAATACCTACATATAAAAACATAGAAAAAATATGTATTGGATATAAATTAGCAAATCTTTTAAAAAGAAAAGCCTTACCATTTTCTTTTAAACTTACTTCTTGAGTTGAATGATTTTTTAAATAAACATGTGATAGTAAAAATCCTGAAAGTATAAAGAATGTACTTGTTGCAAAGAAACCCATACCAAAAAATTGTCTAATCCACTCTGGAGCTTCTGAATAGTGAAATGTGTGAAATATAATAATGTATAATCCTAGAAAAAATCTTAACCATTCTAGAAAAATAAAATGTTCTTTTTTTGGGTTATTCATTTAATATTCCTTATTAATATAATCATAATATTATATATTTTATAAAAGTGAAATTTTTATTGACATATTTTTAATATACATTTAAAATCAAAACTTTTAAAGGTGTTAAAGAATGTTTAATGCAAATTCATTAATAATAAGTAATCCAGCATATAGATCAACATATAAAATCATTGAAGCATTATATAAAATAAGTAATATATCAAATTTTGAAAAATTTGAGATTTCAAATGAAAAACTGTATGAAATAATAAATGATAGTTCAGAATCTAAAGATAAAAATAAAAATGCAATAAGAAGATTGTCAGAATTAAAAAAATTTTGTTTTTTATCTTTTAAGAAAGAATCTGAAAATACTGTTATCTTAAAAAATATAGATATAAATAAAATTATACCAGAAATTGAAGATGAAGACATAAAAAAAGAAGAACTAATTGCTAATGGATTGTCTATTTGTTTACAGCAGAACAATACTATAAATTTCATATATAACTTAATAATAAAAATAGAAGAAATATGGAACCATAAGAAAAATAGACATAGAAAAGGTGTTGGATTATATGAATTAATGTATGTATATGCATATTTAAAAATTTATGATGGAAAAATACCAGAAAATTTAATATTTGAAATTTTAACAGATAAAATAATAAGAAGAAGATTTGAATATGAAAAAATAAAAAGTTCAGATGATAAAAATACAGACAATAAGAAAGATTTTTATTATAAAGAAATAGAAAAAATATTAATTGAAAGAAGTTTAAAAGTAAAAAGTATTCAAGATTATATGGATACTTTATTAAGAACATTGATAAAAACTAAATTATTTAAAGAAATAACTTATCTTTCAAAAGATTCTATCTATGTTGATAAATATATATTGATAAATAATAAATTTTTACCAAAGATAGATTTTTTTATTAATAATTCAATATTATCAATTCAGGATATGATAAAAAAAGATATTTTTTTAAAACTTTGCTATAAAAAAATTAATTTAGAAAAAATATATAAAGGAAACATAAAAGTAATTGAAGATTTTAAAAATTATCCTGAGAATTATGTATCCATTGATAAAGATCATTATGAATTAAAATGGTTTGAATATGAATATGAACTTGCAAGAAAAACTTTAACAAAGTTAAAAGAAAATAATAAAAAAACTTATAAAAATATAATTAAAGATGTTGCAATTAAATTAAATGAAAAAGGCTCTCCATACAATGCCACCGCAAATTCAGTATCTGATTTATCATTGGAGTTAAATAATTTTGTTGTAAATGCAGAGTTTACTAAAATTGTTAATTCATATACTCAGTGTCTAAAAGAATTTATACCTTGTAAAACACATATTGAAGATAAAGTTAAATCTAACTGTAGTTATGGTCTTTGTATAATAATCTCAAATATAATAGGTGAAAATTTACAAAGAGAGATTAAATCAGCAAATTACTCAAATATATATTTAAATAATAAAAATATTGTTATGATACCAATGACAACCAAACAATATATTAATTTTATTGAAGATATTTCAATGAAAAAATTTTTTAATTTATATAATTCAATTTTCAATATTGAAAAAGAAAAATATGATGTAGAATATTATAATAGAATATATTTATTAAATAAAATAAAGGATTAAAATGAAAAAAGTAATTAGGTATATAGGGTCTAAGGAAAAATTGATAGATTTCTTAGAAGAAAATATGTTTTCTAAATATAAAGATAAAAAAATAAAACTCCTAGATGGATTTTCTGGTTCAACTTTTATATCTAAATATTGTCATGATAATTATGACTGGAATATTACAACATCAGACATTTCTGATTATTCTGAAAGGCTTTCTTCTAGAATGAATATTAATAACTGCTCTGTTGAAATTATAGATTTATGTCAGAAAATACAATATGAAAAAGGTTTAGCTGGAATAATAACACAAGAGTTTTCTAGTGAAGGACGCCCACTTAGTTATACAGAAGATTTTTTTGAAAAAAATGGTTCAAGATTGTTTTTTTCTGGAGAAGTAGCTAATGTTATAGATAATTACAGAAATAAAGCCAAACAACTTTATGAATCAAAAAAAATTAATATTGATGAACTGAACTTAATTTTAATGGTAGCGTTAGGATTTGCAGATAAAAATGCAAATACAACTTCAGTTTATGGTGCATATTTAAAAAATCAAAAGAAACCTATAAAGTATCTTAAAGAAGAATTTTTTGAAATTCTAAAGAACGAAAAAAAAATCAATAAAGCGCCTGTTAATTTTATAAAAGGTGATATATTATCTACATTAGATAAAATAGATAGAATGGATTTAATATATTTAGATCCTCCATATAATACAAGAAAATATGAATCGAATTATCATATTTTAAATTACATATCAAAAATTGACTTTCAAATTTCAGATGTTAAAATTAACTCAAAAACAGGACTACCATCAGTTACATTAGATAATTTATTTGGTTCAAAGTCTGGAACAAGAATTATATTTAAACAAATGATATTAAAAGCTATAAAAAAAGCAGATTTAGTTTGCATAAGTTATTCAACAGATGGTGAAATCACTGTTGAAGAAGTTTTAAAAATATGTAATGAAAATAATATAGAATGTGAAGTTTTATATAAAGATTATAAAAGATTTAAAGCTAATGTTATTGAGAATTCAAAAGATTTAAAAGAAATACTATTTAAAATGAGAGAAAAAAATGGTTAAGACAAAGTTATTTAATTGGATAGGTGGAAAAAAATGGTTAGCAAAAGATTTAAATGAAATCTATAGTAATATTTTATCTAATAAAAATATAGATACTTACATAGAGCCATTTGCTGGTGGTTTAGGTTCTTTTTTATACACATTAGAAACACTTAAAAATTATAAAGTGCGAAAATTTATATTAAATGATGTTAATACAACTATAATAAGTATATATAAAGAAATAAAAAATAATCCTGAAAAATTGTTTGAAGATTATTGGAAAATAGAAGAGTCTTATAAAAAAACTGTACCTAATTCTGTATTAAGTTTGCATAAAACTAAACAAAAAGAAGAAATTAAAAAACTTCTAATTGATTCAAGAGATTTTTATGAACTAAAGAAAAAAGAATTTAATTGTTTAAAGAGAACTAATATTCTAGAATCAATCCCATACTTTTTATTTTTAAGTCAACATTCTTTTAATGGAGTTTATAGAGAAAATAGTAAAGGAGATTTTAATACTCCTTTCAATTGGGAAGCTGGTTTAATAAATAGAGAAGATAAATTATCAGTGTTTTTAGAATACAATAAAATATTTAATGATATTGATATTGAATTTTATAATGAAAGTGCATTTGTTTTTATTGAAAGATTTTTAAATCAAAAAAATGTTATGTTTTATTTAGATCCTCCTTATTTAAATAAAGATATTTCTGAAAACAAATATAATAAAGACCATTTTGGATTGAAAGAACAAATAATATTGTTGAATTATATAAAAAACATGGATTGCGTTGTTTTTAGTAACCACTACTTAGATATATTTATAGATTTTTGTAAAGAAAATAGTATAAACTATAAAGAAGTGTTAAGAAGTAATTTAATTAATTCAGATCCTTCTAAAAGAAATGAAAAAATTAAAGAAATATTAGCTTATAAATATTAAAAATGATTGAAATTTTAAATATTAAAAATGATTTTTTAAATAGCGATTTATTATTAAATTATAAAATGTTCTATGACGATAAAGAAATATATAAAAATGATATAATATTAAATGATAAAGTAAACATTTTTTTAAGTTTTGAATCTATTAAAATAACTGTGTTTAATGATTTTGAGCTTTTAAAAAAATCGTTAGAATTGCTAAATTTTAAAAATACAAATATAGATTTAATTGAAAATATTTATAAAATTATTAAAATAGAAGAATTTTTAAAAAATGATGTAAAAACTCTTAATTATGTATTATTTTCTTATGTATTTAGCGTCAAAGAAGAATATAAAACAGAAAAAATAGATATTAATTTTAAAACATTTTATGAAAATGAAAAAAGTAGAGATTTAAATATTTTATTGGATAATTACAAAGATAAAATAAAAAAAGAAATATGCGATTATTTTAAAATAAAAGAATATGAATATTTTGAAAATAAAGATAAATTTTTTAATTTATTAAAAATTATTTTATTCTAAATTTTAATAGTATTTTTAATTTCTGATTTATTTTTTGTGAATTCTTCTTCTAAATAGGAGTTTTTATAATATTCTGTAAATTTATTTCCCATAGCGCCATTAAACATAGTATAAAATTCATAATAATTTATATTTTTTAAATTTTTATTAATATTTGCTGCATAAATCATTTTATCTTTATCATCCATGTTAATTATATTATTATGAATAGAATATCTAAGATCATCATAACTATAATTTCCTTTACCTTTAATAACATCATCTACCATTTCTTTTAAATTTGGATCTCTTTTTATCATAACTTGTTGAATTAAGTTATAATATATAACTTCTGCTGCATTAAAATTAATTTCATTTTTTTCTTTTTTGTCTTTTACTATATTTATATTTTCTAATAAAGAATCAATATCTGTTTTTATACCTAAATTATTAATTCTATTTAATAATGTTTTTGAATCTATTTTAGATAACTGTTCAATATAATAAGCGGAAAAAGCAGATATTTTATCATTGTTTATTGTTTCATAAATTTCTTTAGAGTTTTTGTTGTTTATAAAATCTAATAAAACACCAGAAGAGTTGTGTCCAACATCATTATCTGTCATTACTCGTTGTGCTCTAAAATTTGCAACTCCCTTCGTAAACTCAGAAAATTCTTCAAAACTTAAATTGTTATTTTTACTTGTTATTATAAGACTTGATAAATCTGAATGGCTTTCAAATGCCATTGGGGAAGTTAAATCAAAATTTATTTCCGTAAATTTTTTATATTGACTTATATTTTGTTCATAGCTTGAATGAGCCATTTCATGGTATGTTATAAATTCTTCTACAAATGGTTTATATTTATCAGGAATATGCACTTTAATTAAACCAGAAACATTAGATGCTTCATTTTTCATAAAATTAGGATATGTATTTTTTGTATTTACAAATTGATTATAATGGTTCTCTGTAATTTCATCAGTTGCATATTTTTTTATATATACGGCTTCTTTCATTGAAGAAATAATTACTTTTTCTTCTGAAAAAGATTTTATTATTTCTTTATCTAAATTACTATTTAATAAATTATCATCTGCTTCATCAAAAACTAGTGTAACAACATTATTTTTCCAAAATTCATTTTTTAAAATAATATCTTTTTTATTTTGTTCAATTGTTGATTTATTTGCAAAATATTCAGGTAAATTTGCATTATAATAAAGACTTTGTATTTTTATAGAATCTTGAAAGGATTTATTTATTACTTCAGGAGAATCTAAAGCATAAGCTCCAGATGTAGAGAATAAAGCAACTATTGCTAAATTTTTTGGATTAAAAATTTCTTTAAAGTTATATAATATTTCTTTTGTTGCAAGGAAACTTTTATAATTTGTATTATCTAAATTATCTTGAAAATTATCTTTAATCTCTCTTATTTTATTAAAATAACTCATAAATGCTTTAATATTTTATAATACCATTATAACACAAATATTAATAATTTAAAATTTTTAATATTTCTATATCATTAATATTTAAATCTTTGATATTTTTATTACTTAAATTTAAATATTTAGATAAGACATGAATAGGTATTTTGGTATCAGTGATTACACCAGAAAATTCAGGAGATATAATAACTTTATTTTTATCATAAAATAAAGAATGACTTAATTTATTTATTAATATGAAATTATAATTTTCATTTATATTATGTTTTTTCAAATTATATTTTAAGTAAGATAAATTTATACGACTATGATTTTTAAATACACCTATAAATAATAATAAAGAATAATTACTATGAAGCTTATTCATCTCAATAAATGAAATAAACAAAATCAAAAAGAATTTTAATAGTTTTATTTTATCTAAAATAACAATTCTATAGAAAATATCCTTTAAGTTTATAATTGTAAAAAAAATTAAGCATAAAAAAAATATCTTATTTACAATTAAAAAACTAGTGCTTAAAATGTAAAAAAATATTAAAGAATTAATATTAAATAAAAAAAATTTATAATTCATCCGTGTATTATAATATAATTAATTACATTATTATAAAAATATATTATCTTGTCAAAGTTTTTGTTAATTAAATTTTATGATATAATTAAAAAAAGAGAGGTTGATTATGGTTATAGAAGTTCAGAGAATAATAAAAGATGGAAAATTAGATTCACTTTTTTATATAAAAGAAAATGTTTTATTTCAATTTAAAGAAAAAGAAATAGAAATAAAAAAAGTAGAAAACAATACTGAAATGTTTTTGTTAGTTAATAAATATTGTTTTGAAAATGATTGTAAAAAAATTAATTCTATATTAATGGAATTAGAAGATATAAAAGATTTTTTTGAAAATACTAATAAAAAAAGAAAAAAATTATTTAATATTTAGTTTATTTTTCTTTTTGTGCTCAATAATATATTTATTAATTCCATTTATAAATAAACATATATCATTATATTTAAAAATATTGTTTATATCTTTATTTTTTATATTTTCAATATATTCAAATGAAAACTTTATTCTAAAATTTTCAAATTTTTCTTTATGTTCAGAATATAGTTTATGTTCTATTATTTTAAATATAGTTTCATTATCAATATTTACTTTTGATAATAATTTTTTATAGCTATCTAAAAGGAACTTATTTTCTAATAAATCATTTTTTAAAGTATCAAATTTTTTAGGTAATATATCATTAAGTACCATTTTTTTAAGATAAGAATAATCTTGCTCTGCAATAAATAATGCTATTTGAGTTAATTCTAAATTTTCTTTTAATTTCAATTCTTCTATTCCGAAGTTTTTTATATAATTTTTAAGAATTAAAAGTTCTATTTGAGATGAATGTATATGATTAGAGTCATTGTTCATATATAAAAAGTTATTATCTTTATCATAATGACTATTATTTCTAAATGATATTATAGCATCTATTAAATTTGAACTCTCAATATCATTTAAATCAAAGTTTTTAATTAAATAAAGAATAGAAGTTAAATCTGAATGAACCTCTTGTAATCTTAACAAATCTTGTGGTATATCATTTGTTTCTAAATTAAAATTAAGTTTATTATAATTTATAATTTTTATTAATTGAACAGTTGAATCATGTGCAATTTCATGAAATAAAATAAACTTTTGCATTAAATCAAAAGATATTTTATGATTTATTCGTGTATAAATATCAAGCATATCTAAATAGTTTAAAGAAACCTTAGAAATATTTTCAGAATATAATAAACTATAAAGCTCAACATTACAATAAGAGTTCTCTTTTTCATTAAATTCAATAATAGTTGGTTTTCCAGAAAAAACATTAAAATAAATTCCTGACTCTTGATACTTAAATAAAAACTTAACATTATCTGCATTTAAATCTTCTAAATGAAAATATTTTTGTGCATGAGATGGAACAAGTTCTTTAATTAAATTTCTTAAATCAGTTTCTAATATTTTACTACCTATATCATTTATAATATGTTTTTTATGATTTAAATACTTTTTTTTATTTCTATAAAATAATATTGAAGCTACTAATATTGAAGGTGTCATATCTTTATTCTTTAAAGCAAACTTAAAAAAATCTGAAAATTTTTCTTTAGCATTTTCTCTGTAATGTTGAAAAGAATAATCTGCTATATCTTCTATTATATTTAAAAAACAATTTTTTATATTATCCATATTATTTAATTTTATTCCATTTAATATATATTCTAACAGTAAGATAGTAAAAATACAAAAATTATTTTATATTTTTAGAATGTAAATAGTTTAAAATATCTTCTAAGTTATAACTTTTACGAGTTATTGATTTAGTAGAAAGCTCAAAATCAATATCAGTTTTTAGAGTAATTAAATATTTGCTTAATTTAATATCTTCATAGTTTGATTTAAAATAACTTTTAATTCCTTCTAAAAGATAGTTTTTAATACTTAATGATTTAGAGTCTAAACTATCAATATTATCATAGATATGTTCAATACTATTATAATTATCCATTAATGCTTTAGCACTTTTTTCTCCACACTTATCAACACCTTTAACATTGTCTACTTTATCACCAAGCAATGTTAAATAGTCAACTACTTTATCTACAGAAACAGGAAAATTTTCTAAAATATTATCTTTAGTAATTATATTTTTATTTCTTATATTAAAGATAGAAATTTTATCATCTAAGATTTGAAGCATATCTTTATCACCAGTGTAAATTAAGATATTTGAAAAATGATCACTATTAGAAGCTCGTTTAGCAATAGTAGCAATTAAATCATCACCTTCATA
>JACCEA010093429.1_pt1 | contig 20077 bp, 15 predicted proteins | sample 7449851 | NCBI WGS metagenome assembly JACCEA01 (sample SAMN15323453, study PRJNA562643) | freshwater metagenome | isolation source: river surface water | place: USA:Blue River Watershed | collected 2017-08-18
GCTGGACCTGGCCGGTGGTGGCCGACCAGCCCATGGTGTTGGTCAGGTGCGCCTCGATCTGGCGCACGCCTTCGTAGCCGTGCTGCAGCATGCTCTCGTGCCACTTGGGGTTGAGCATGCGGCTGCGGGTCTCCAGGGCCACCTGCTCGGTCAGGCTGCGAACCACGCCCTCGCCCTGGGTCTGGTCGCCGATGTAGACCGGGGGCGCGCTGGCGGCGTCGCCATCGCGCGCATGCTTGGCCTGCAAGACCGCGCGGCTGATGCCGCCCAGGGTGTCGAAATAGGTGTCGATGCTGGTCACGCCCAGCTCGACCGAATCGAGGTTCTGGTAGGTCAGCGCCACATTGGCCAGCGCGCTTTGCAGCAGCGCGGCATGGCGGCGCGGGTGGCCGTCGCGACCGTAGGCAAAGCCTTTGCGCTGGGTGAAGGCCTGGCCCAATTCGTTTTCCTGCTCCCAGCAGCCCGCGTCCACCAGGTGGTTCACATTGGCGCCGTACGCCCCTTCGGCATTGCCAAAGACGCGCAGCGATGCGGTCTCGAGGTCGCCGCCATGCTCGGCCACAAAGGCCAGCGCGTGCTTGCGGATGAAGTTCTGCTCGGGCGCTTCCTCGGCACTGGCCGCCAGGTGGCAGGCCTCGGCCAGCAGCCGGATCTGCATGGGCAGCAGGTCGCGGAAGATGCCCGAGAGGGTGATCACCACGTCGATGCGCGGGCGCCCCAGCTCGGCCAGCGGGATCAGCGTGGCCCCAGCCAGTCGGCCATAGTGGTCAAAGCGCGGCGCCGCGCCCATCAGGGCCAGGGCCTGCGCCAGCGGTCCGCCCTCGCTCTTGAGGTTGTCGGTGCCCCACAGCACCATCGCGATGCTCTCGGGCAGCTCGCCCTTGTCCTGCAGGTGGCGCGCCAGCAGGCGCTCGGCCTGGCGGCGGCCGTCGGCCACGGCGTAGGCCGAGGGCAGGCGCAGCGGATCGAGCCCATGCAGGTTGCGCCCGGTGGGCAGCACATCGGGGTTGCGGATCAGGTCGCCGCCCGGGGCCGGGGCGATGTAGCCGCCGTCGAGCGCGTGCAGGAGGCCTTGCATTTCATGGTCCTGGCCCAGCAGCGTGTGCGTGCGCACCAGCTGCGCGAGGCTGGTCGCTTGCGCCGCATCCAGGCCGCCGGGCGGGGGCGGTGCGGCGCCATCGACCAGGGCTTGCAACCAGGGGTGGGTGACGGCGGCGGGCAGGCCCATGGCGTCGGCCATGATGCGCAAGGTCTGCAGGCGTTGCTCGGCGCTGGGCACCTGGCCCATCACATGCAGGCCCTCGGGAATGAGCGCGTACTCCAGCTCCAGCAGTTGCGCCTGCACATCGGCCAGCCAGTCGCAGTGCTGCGGGTCGTGTTGCGCCGGCACGCGCAGGTCCAGTGCCAGCGCCTGTGCATGCAGGTCGGCGCTCAGGCCCTCACGCTCGGCTTGGTCGGCCGGGCTCAGCTGGCCCAGGCGCTCGAGCCCTTGCTTGAGCTGCACAAAGGCCTTGTACAGACCGGCTTGCGCAATCGAGGGGGTGCGGTAACTCACCAGCGTGGCCGCGCCGCGCCGCTTGGCCAGCGCGCCCTCAGAGGGGTTGTTGGCGGCATACAGGTAGATGTTGGGCAAGGCCCCGATCAGGCGCTCGGGCCAGCAGCGGCCCGACAGACCGCTTTGCTTGCCGGGCATGAACTCGAGCGCGCCGTGCGTGCCAAAGTGCAGCACCGCATCGGCCGCAAAGTCCTCGCGCAGCCAGCGGTAGAAGGCGCTGAAGGCATGGGTGGGGGCGCAGCCGCTCTCGAACATCAGGCGCATCGGATCGCCCTCGTAGCCAAAGCCCGGCTGCACCGTCACCACCACCTCGCCCAGGCGCAGGCCCAGCACAAAGAGGGCGTTGCCATTGCTCAGCTGACGACCGGGGGCCGGGCCCCATTGCGCCTCGATCTCGGCAAGCCAGGGCTCGCGCCGCACATGGTCGGCGGTGTCGATGCTGGCCAGCACATTGGCCTGCGTGCCGTGCTGGGCCGCGTTGCCGCCCAGCAGCGCCTCGCGCAGCGCGTCGGCGCTGGCCGGCACCTCGACCCGGTAGCCGTGCGCCGACAGGCGCTGCAGGGTCTGGTAGAGCGACTCGAACACCGACAGATAGGCGGCGGTGCCCACGCTGCCCGCGTTGGGGGGAAAGTTGAACAGCACGATGGCCAGCTTGCGCTGGGCCCGCTCGCGCTGGCGCAGGCGCACCAGGCGCTGCACCCGGTCGGCCAGGGTGGCGGTGCGCTCGGCGCAGGTGAACATGTCCTGCTCGCGTGCCGATTCCGGGAACACGCAGCGGCGCTCGCAGCCTTCGCAGGTCTGGCCACCAGGGCCGGCGCGGCCGCCGTAGACCATGGGCAGCACCGAGCCGTCGAGCTCGGGGATCGCGACCATGATGGTGCTCTCGACGGGCAGCAGGCCGCGGGCGCCCTGGCCCCATTCGGCCAGGCTTTGAAATTCAAGGGGGTGCGCCGCCACATAGGGCACGTCCAGGGCCTGCAAGATGGTGCTGGCCGCTTGCGCGTCGTTGTAGGCCGGCCCGCCCACCAAAGAGAACCCGGTCAGCGAAATCAGCGCCTGGATGCCGGTCTGTTCGCCCTGGCGGAAAAACTGGTCAATGGCCGGACGTGCGTCCAGACCGCTGGCAAAGGCCGGGATGACGCGCAGGCCGCGCGATTGCAGGGCCTCGATCACGGCGTCGTAGTGCGCGGTGTTGCCCGCCAGCAGATAAGAGCGCAGCAGCAGCAGGCCCACCGCAGGGGCATCGGCGCTCGGGCCCAGGCCTTGCAGCTGCGACAGCGAGGTGCCGATGCGGCCTTTGAGTCGAGGGTGGTAGAGGCCCACCTCGGGGTATTCAATGGGTTCTTCGGCCTGCGCCAGGGCGCGCAGCGGCTCGCGCGCGCCCATGGCATAGCGCTGCACCAGCGCCAGCACCATGTGCTCGATGTTGTGCTCGCTGCCGCCCAGCCAGTAGCGCATGGTCTGGAAAAACAGGCGCAGGTCCTGCGCGGTGCCGGGCACAAAGCGCAGCAGCTTGGGCAGGCGACGCAGCATCGCCATCTGGCGCGCGCCGGCGTTTTGCGCGCTGCCCTGGTCCTGCCCCTCTTTCTTGCTGGCGGTCGGACGCAGTTTTTTCAGCAAGGCCATGAGCCCGGTCGATTGCTGGCCCATGACCAGCTTGCCCATGCGGGTCAGCGCCATCACCGGCGGGGCCGACATGATGCAGACCATGGCGTCGCAGCGGGCGCGGCGCGCCTGCAGGGCGTCGAGCACCGGCAGGAAGTGGTCTTCCATGAAGAGCATGCTCACGATCACCAGGTCGGCCTGGGCAATCGCCTGGTGGCAGCTCGCCAGGGCCTGCGCATCGGCGCGCCAATGTGCGGCACTGTGCACCTCGAAGACCAGACCCGGGATGCGCTGGGCCAGGCGGGCGGCCGCGCCACTGGCGGCGCTGGCCAGGTGCAGGTCCATGGTCAGCAGCACCACGCGCATGCGCGGGGTGGTGACGCGCTCGCGCTCAGCGGCTGAAGTGGGCTTTGGCATCGTAGAGCGTCTCCACGGTGATGGTGGCCAGGCCGCGCTCGGTGGCAAAGCGCTCGGTGTTGCGCCGCGCCTTGCCGCGCACAAAGAAAGGGATCTTGCCCAGCTCGCGCTCGGCCTCGTGGCTCCAGGGCGGCAGAGCGCCGGCTGTGGCGGGCGCCGCGGTGGTGATGGGCACGGCGGGTGTTTGCAGCACGGGCGCAGGCGCTGCGGCCGCAGCGGGCGCAGGAACGGGCGCCGGGGCGGCGGCTGGCATGCCGTGACCGCCCAGGTGCGAGGGCGCGGCGCCGGCGTGGAATTCAAAGTCCTCGCGGAACATGCCGATCAGGTGTTCCTCCAGTCCCATCATCAGCGGATGAATCCAGGTGTCGAACATCACGTTGGCGCCCTCGGGTCCCATCTGCGGTGCGTAGCGGGCGGGGAAGTCCTGCACATGCACCGGGGACGAGATGACCGCGCAGGGCAGGCCCAGTCGCTTGGCAATGTGGCGCTCCATCTGGGTGCCCAGGATCAGCTCGGGCTGCAAGGCCTCGATCTGTTCCTGCACCTGCAGGTAGTCGTCGGTGATCAGGGCCTGCAGGCCCATGGCGCGGGCGGCCTCGCGCACCTCGCGCGCAAACTCGCGGCTGTAGGTGCCCAGGCCCACCACCTCAAACCCCATTTCCTCGCGCGCCACCCGGGCGGCCGCGAGGGCATGGGTGGCATCGCCAAAAATAAAGACGCGCTTGCCGGTCAGGTAGGTCGAGTCCACCGATTGGCTGTACCACTGCGCGCGCGCCTTGGGGGCCTCGGGCAGGGGCAAGCCCGCCAGCAGGCAGACCTCGTGCATGAAGTCCTGGGTGGCGCCCAGGCCGATGGGCACGTGGCGGGTGTAGGGCATGCCGTGCTGGCGCTCGAGCCATTGCGCGGTGGCCAGCCCGGTCTCGGGGTAAAGCACCACGTTGAAATCGGCCTGCGCCAGCTGCGCCACGTCCTCGGCACTCGCGCCCATGGGGGCCACGGTCTGCACATCGATGCCCAGCTGGTCCAGCAGGCGCGTGATCTCGATGATGTCGTCGCGGTGCCGAAAGCCCAGCGCCGTCGGGCCCAGCAGGTTGCAGCTCGGCCGTGGCTTGCTGGGGGCGGGGTCCTGACGCGGGCGCACCAGCTGGCGCGCCAGCTGGTAGAAGGTTTCGCTGGCGCCCCAGTTTTCCTTGCGCTGGTACGAGGGCAGCTCCAGGGCCACCACCGGAATGCTCAGGTTCAGCGCGGCGGCCAGGCCGCCCGGGTCGTCCTGGATCAGCTCGGCGGTGCAGGAGGCCCCCACCAGCAAGGCCTTGGGCGAGAAGCGGGTCACCGCGTCCTGAACCGCGGTCTTGAAAATCTCGGCGGTGTCGCTGCCCAGGTCGCGCGCCTGGAAGGTGGTGTAGGTCACCGGCGGGCGCTGGCCGCGCCGCTCGATCATGGTGAACAGCAGGTCGGCGTAGGTGTCGCCCTGCGGCGCGTGCAGCACATAGTGCACGTCGCGCAGGCCGGTGGCCACGCGCATGGCCCCCACATGGGGCGGTCCTTCGTAGGTCCAGAGCGTCAGTTGCATCGTGGGCTTTCCTAGGCGGCGCGTTGGATCAGCGGGGCGGCGCGAAGCATCTCGCGCCGGCGCAGCGGGCGGCTGAACAGGGCGGCCAGATCGCCGGCCTGTTCATAGCCCTGGATGGGGGTGAAGACCAGCTCAATGGCCCATTTGGTCGACAGGCCTTGCGCTTCCAGCGGGTTGGCCAGGCCCAGGCCGCACACGGTCAGATCGGGCGCGTCGTTCAGGCAGCGCGTGAGCTGCCGGTCCACGTCCTGGCCTTCCGAGAGGCGGGTGTTGGCGGGCAGCAGGGCCAGCTCGGCGGCCATGTGCTGGCGGTGCAGATAGGGCGTGCCCACCTCGCACAGCTGCATGCCCAGCTCGCGCTGCAGGCAGCGCGCCAGCGGAATTTCCAGCTGCGAGTCCGGAAAGAAAAAGATGCGCTTGTCCTGCAGCCAGGGCCGGTGCGCGGCCATGGCCTTGAGCCCGCGCTCGCGCGGGGCGCGGGTCACGGCCTCGAAGCGCTCGGCGCTCACGCCAAAGGCGTCGGCCGCGGCCTGCAGCCAGGCGGTGGTGCCTTCCACGCCCAGCGGGAAGGGCGCTGTCAGGCATTGCGCGCCACGCTGGCCCAGCGCGCGGGCGGTGTCGGCCAGATAGGGCTGCGCCAGCAGGATGCGGGTGTTGGGGCCCACGGCCGGCAAATCGGTGCTGCGCCGTGGCGGGAAGAAGGCCAAGGGGCCCACGCCCATCTGCTGGAGCAACTGGGCCAGCTGGTCCTCGACCACATCGGCCAGCGCGCCCACCACCAGCAGACCGGCCTCTGGGGTGCTGGGCAATGCCGGCACCAGGGCGGCCAGGCAGGCGTCTTCGCCTTGGGTGAAGGTGGTCTCGATGCCGCTGCCCGAGTAATTGAGTACGCGCACCTGCGGCGCATGCCGCTGGCCCAGACGCTCGGCCGCGCGCGCGAGATCGAGCTTGATCACCTCGGAGGGGCAGGAGCCCACCAGAAACAACATGCGGATGCCGGGGCGCTTGGTCAGCAGTTCGTCCACCACCCGGTCCAGTTCTTCTTGCGCATCGGCCAGGCCGGCCAGGTCGCGCTCGTCGATGATGGCCGTGCCAAAGCGCGGTTCGGCAAAAATCATGACCCCGGCCGCCGACTGCAGCAGGTGCGCGCAGGTGCGCGAACCCACCACCAGAAAGAAGGCGTCCTGGATCTTGCGGTGCAGCCACATGATGCCGGTCAGGCCGCAAAACACCTCGCGCTGTCCGCGCTCGACCAGCGGTTTGGCGTCGCTGCAGCCGGTGGCCTCGGGCCGAATGGGAATCACGGGGCTCATGCCGAATGTCCTTGTGGGGCCAGCGGGGCAGGGCGCCGGCCTTGCAGCCGCGCCATGCGCAGCTTGCGCAGGTATTGGGCGGCATTGACCGCGTAGGCCGCATACGCGGTCAGGGCCAGCCAGAGCTGGGCTTCGGAGGACCACAGGCCTTGTGACCACACCCACAGGTAGGCGCTGTGCAAGGCCAGCACCCCCATGCTGATCACGTCTTCCCAGAAGAAGGCCGGCGCAAACAGGTATTGGCCAAAGACCACCTTCTCCCAAATGCAGCCGGTGATCATGATGAGGTAGAGCACCAGGGTCTTGAGCACGACCGAGGCGAGGGCCCAGTCTTGCGCCAGACCGGTGCGCAGGCTGTAGAGCACCAGGCCCAGGCTGAGCAGGAAAATCAGGAACTGCACCGGCGCCAACACCCCTTGGACAGGTGTCCAGACCGTCGCGTCACGCCGGGCACGTTGCGCCGGGGTGTACAAACTTGGGGGGCCTGTTGTGGCCATGAAACGCCTTTCGGTCCAGTGGTGAAGGTCAATGTACGGCTGACGGTGCATAGTGTCAACATAAATTGACGATTAATTGAGTTGACACGACTGGGGTATTCCCTAGGGTCTGGCGGCTTCAAAAGGGTTCACACTGACCCCACTGCATGCTGTGCCATGGACCTGGGCTGTGAAGATGGTGTGCAGGTCGTGCCTGCGTCGACTCTTCTCGGGGAGCCTTTCGCACTTGAGATGCCCCAGGAGATCGGTGCCCCCATGCGATTCGAACCTCATCAAACCCCCCGCCCACCCCCCTGGGGCCAGGCGGTTCGGGTGTCCCATACCTGGTTGCAGGACCTTGCAGCGTCAGAGGATTTCCCGCCTCGCTTGCTCACCCAGTTGGCCCAGGCCAGCCTGGAGAGCTGCGATGCGGTGTTGGCCTTGGTGCGCCAATGGCAGCAGCAGGGGCATGACCTGCCGGCCATCTATTTGCATGCCATCACGCCCTGCGCACGCGGCCTGGGGCAGGGCTGGTGCCTGGACGAACTGGACTTTGCGCAGGTCACACTGGGCAGTGCGCACCTGCACCGCGCCCTGCACCTGTTGTCAGAAGAGTTTTGTGCGCCGGGTCTGCGCCAGCCCAAAGGCTTGAGTGTGTTGCTGGCCACCGAGCCGCAAGCGCAGCACACCATGGGCGCCTTCATGCTGGGCGAGTTTTTCCGGCGCGAGGGCTGGCGTGTGCAAAGCCTGACCCCGCACGAGTGCGACGATATGCGGGTTCAGTTGGCACGCGACTGGTTTGATGCGGTGGGCCTGTCCATCAGCACCACCCGGCACCTGACGGCCTTGCAGGGCCTGATCCCACAACTGCGTGCCGAATCGCCCAATCCGGGGCTGCGCGTGATGGCTGGCGGCCCCATGGCCTGGCAGCACAGCGAGTCGCTGCTGGGGCTGGGCGTGGACCTGTTGGGCGGCGCCGCCGACGAGACCGTCAGACAACTGAGTCAGATGACACTGACACAAAAGAGTTGACACACCGCGCTTTGCCTCATGCCACACGCTGGAGTACCGCCATGCCTGCCGCAGCCAACCTTGAAAAAGACCGGAAATTCAGGTGTTCGCCCGCGAATCGGGGCGTATACTGAGCACTACATTCTGACGATTCATTCCACTTTCCATCATTGTCCGCCACGCCGTGTGTCATGAAGTTACCTGACCTGGATTCCGCCAGCTTTGCACAGCTTCTGTCAGGCGTGTCGGACCTGACCTTGGTGCTTGACGCGCAGGGTGTCATTGAGGATGTGTCCACCGGTCGCGACACCTTGGTGAACCTGGGCTGCCAGCACTGGATTGGGCGTCGCTGGGTCGACACCGTCACCCCCGAAAGCCAGCCCAAGGTCGAGGACCTGTTGCGCGAATCGGCCAGCGGTCAAGCGCCGCGCTGGCGCCACATCAACCACCCCACGCCCTCGGGCACCGACGTGCCGCTGCAGTACATCGTGCTGTCACTGGGCAAAAGCGGTCAGCGCGTGGCCCTGGCCCGCGACCTCGAAGGCATTGCCGACTTGCAGCGCCGCCTGGTGGAAACCCAGCAGTCGATGGAGCGCGACTACCTGCGCCTGCGCCACATCGAGGCGCGTTACCGCGTGCTCTTTGACACCTCCAGCGAGCCGGTGCTGCTGGTCGATGCCAACAGCCAGCGCGTGCTGGAGGCCAACGCCAGCGCGCAAGCCCAGTGGCGCGACGGCAACCGGCGCCTGACCGGCCGCGATGTGCGCGATTGTTTTGACGCCAGCAGCCAGGACGAGATCCAGTCCCTGCTGCGCATGGCCCTGGCCACGGGCCGCATCGAGATGGGCTCGGCCCATTTGCCGGGCGTGAGCACGGCCTGGACGGTGTCGGCCACGGTCTTTCGCCAGGAGGGCGGGCCGCAGTTTCTGCTGCGCCTGATGCCGCGCGATGGCGCCCCCGGGGCCCTGGGCACCGGTCCTTCGGCCGCACTGTCCGAGGCCATGGAGCGCTTTCCCGATGGCTGGTTGCTCACCGATCCACAAGGCGTGATCAAGCGCATCAACGACGAGGGCATGGCCTTGCTGGGCCTGACCGCCTCGTCGCAGGTGGTGGGCCAGCCGCTTGAGCGCTGGTTGCAGCGCGGCGGCGTCGATTGGGGCGTGCTCAGCACCAACTTGCGCCAGCAACTGCCGGTGCGCAATTTCGCCACCGAGGTGCGGACCCTGGTGGGCCAGACCCTGCCGGTCGAGATCTCGGCGGTGCACCTGGGCCTGCCCGAGCCCATGTTCGCGTTTTTCCTGCGCGACCTGCAGCGGCGCAGCGGCGCCAACGCGCAAGTGGGCCAGAGCCTGGCCGGCACGCTGGGCGATCTGGCGCAACTGGTGGGGCGCCGCCCCATCAAGGACATTGTGGGCGAGTCGGTGGACACCATCGAGCGCATGTGCATCGAGGCGGCGCTCGAACTCACCCACAACAACCGTGCCTCCGCGGCCGAAATGCTGGGCATTTCGCGGCAAAGCCTCTACGTCAAACTGCGTCGCTTTGGCATCATGGATGCCGACGAACCCGGCGCCTGAGGCCCCCGCCCGTCCGCCCCGTCCTGGGGCTGGCCACGAAAAGTGTCAATATCAGTTGACATTTTAAATTGTCCGATCAGAATGAGGCCATGGATCGTCCTCACTGGTCGGCGGTTGCCGAGCTGCTCAAGCCCATCACCTGGTTCCCCCCCATGTGGGCATTTGCCTGCGGCGCGGTTGCCTCGGGGCAAGCCCTGTCCGAGCACTGGGGCCTGTTGCTGCTGGGCCTGGTGCTGACCGGCCCGCTGGTGTGCGCCAGCAGCCAGGCGGTCAACGACTGGTTTGATCGCCACGTCGACGCCATCAACGAACCGCAGCGCCCCATCCCCTCGGGCCGCATGCCAGGGCGCTGGGGCCTGGCCATTGCGGTGCTGTGGTCGCTGCTCTCGCTGGCCTGGGCCATGCTGATGGGGCCATGGGGCTTTGTGGCCTGCGCCCTGGCCGTGCTGTTGTCCTGGGCCTACAGCGCGCCGCCGGTGCGGCTCAAACGCAATGGCTGGTGGGGCAACGCCGCCTGCGCCCTCAGCTATGAGGGCCTGGCCTGGCTCACCGGCACCGCCGTCATGCTGGGCGGCGCCTGGCCCGGCGAGGCCTCGCTGGTGCTGGCCTTGCTCTACAGCCTGGGCGCGCACGGGATCATGACGCTCAACGATTTCAAGTCCATCGCCGGCGATGCGCGCATGGGCGTGGCCAGCTTGCCCGTTCAACTGGGCGCCCCGCGCGCGGCGCAAACCGCGGTGGCGGTGATGCTGCTGCCGCAGGCGGCGGTGGTGCTGCTGCTGGCGGTCTGGGGCCAGCCCTGGCACGCCCTGGTGGTGCTGGCGCTGATGCTGGCGCAGTGGCCGCTCATGCAGCGCTTTCTGCGCGAGCCCATCGAGCGTGCGCTGTCGGTGTCGGCCTTTGGTGTGCCGCTGTATGTGAGCGGCATGATGGTCAGCGCGCTGGCGCTGCGGCAACTGCAAACCGTGGGGGCCCCATGATGCACACACAAGCTGTTTTTGGCTGGCCGCAGATCCTGCGCCTGGGCCTGGTGCAGGCCTGTCTGGGGGCGGTGGTGGTGGTGACCACCTCCACCCTCAACCGCGTCATGGTGGTCGAGCTGGCCCTGCCGGCGCTGCTGCCCGGCCTGCTGGTGGCCTGGCACTACGGCGTGCAGATGGTGCGCCCGCGCATGGGCTTTGGCGCCGATCTGGGGCGCCGCAACACCCCCTGGATGATGGGTGGCATGGCCGTGCTGGGCGTGGGCGGCGTGCTCGCGGCCCTGGCCACGGTGTGGATGGCGCAGAGCCGCCTGCAGGGCACCTTGCTCGCCACCCTGGCCTTTGCCCTGATTGGCCTGGGCGTGAGCGCCTGCGGCACCTCCTTGCTGACCCTGATGGCCAAGCGGGTGCCCGATCAGCGCCGCGCGCCGGCGGCCACGGTGGTCTGGATGATGATGATTCTGGGCTTTGCCCTGACCGCGGGCATGGTGGGTCGCTTGATCGATCCGTATACCCCCGAGACCTTGCTGCGCGTGAGCGCTGGCCTGTCGGTGCTGACCCTGGCCATCACCGCGGCGAGCCTGTGGCGGCTGGAGGGGCCGGCGCCCGCGCCGAATGCCCAGCCATCGGCAGCCACGGCGCCAGCCGCCGACAAGCCGCGGTTTGCCCAAGCGTTTGCGGCGGTGTGGGACGAGCCTGCGGCCCGCACCTTCACCGTGTTTGTGTTTTTGTCGATGCTGGCCTACAGCGCGCAGGACCTGGTGCTCGAGCCCTTTGCCGGCGCGGTGCACGGCCTGACGCCCGGCCAGACCACCCAGCTCTCGGGCGTGCACCATAGCGGTGTGCTGGCCGGCATGATCGCCGTCGCCTTGGCCGGCTCGGCGCGCGCCCGCGGCCGTCTGGGCTCGGTGCAGGGCTGGATGGTGGGCGGTTGCCTGGCGTCGGCGCTGGCCACCGTGGGCCTGAGCTGGGCCGCTCTTGAGCCGCATTGGCCGCTCACCCTGAATGTGGCCGCGTTGGGGGTGGCCAATGGCGCGTTCTCGATCGCCGCCATTGCCACCATGATGCGACTGGCCGGCGAGGGCGGCCCCGGCCGCGAAGGCACCCGCATGGGGCTGTGGGGCGCGGCGCAGGCCCTGGCCTTTGGCCTGGGTGGCGTGGTGGGCACCGGCGCCAGCGACCTGGCGCATCTATGGTTTGGGGGCCACGGCAATGCCTATGCCAGCGTGTTCGCGCTGCAAGCCCTCATGTTCGTGGTCTCTGCCCTGGTCGCGCTGCGGCTGGGGCGCAAACGCCACACCACCGCGCCCAACGGCCGTGTGCCCGATCCCTCTTTTGAACAAGGCTGACATCATGCAAAGCTGCGATGTGGATGTGGTGGTGGTGGGAGGCGGCCCAGCCGGCGCCACCGCCGCCGATGACCTGGCCCGCCAGGGCTGGCGCGTGATGCTGCTCGATCGGCAAGGCCGCATCAAACCGTGCGGCGGCGCCATCCCGCCGCGCCTGATTGCCGACTACGCCATCCCCGATCACCTGCTGGTGGCCAAGGTGCGATGCGCGCGCATGATCTCGCCGCGCGACCACCGCGTGGACATCCCGATCGATGATGGCTTTGTCGGCATGGTCGACCGCGATGTGTTTGACGAGTGGCTGCGCGAGCGGGCCCGCAGCCACGGCGCCGAGCGCCGCCAGGGCGTGTTCGAGCGCGTGGAGCACGATGCCCAGGGCACGCTGCAAGTGGTCTACACCCCGCACACCGACAAGGCCCAGCGGCAGGACGATGGCAGCGCCGTGGCCGCCAGCCCGGTCACCATCCGCACGCGCTATGTGATCGGCTGCGACGGCGCCCGCTCCGAGGTGGCCCGGCAGGCCATTGCCGGGGCCGACCGCACGCGCTATGTGTTTGCCTACCACGAGATCATCGAGGCGCCGCAGAACGAACCCGGTCACGACGGCGCGCGCTGCGACGTGTACTACCAGGGCGATGTCTCGCCCGATTTTTATGGCTGGGTTTTTCCGCACGGCAAGACCATGAGCGTGGGCACCGGCAGCGCCGACAAGGGCTTTTCGCTGCGCGGCGCCACCGCGCATCTGCGCGACAAGGCGGGCCTCAGTGGGCTGGCCACGCTGCGCCGCGAGGGCGCGCCGATCCCGCTCAAGCCGCTGCCGCGCTGGGACAACGGCCGCGATGTGGTCATCGCTGGCGATGCCGCGGGGGTGGTCGCGCCGTCCTCGGGCGAGGGCATTTACTACGCCATGGACTGCGCGCGACGCGTTGCCGCCGGCGTGCATGCGGCCTTGCAGACCGGCAACCCGGCCTGCCTGCGCCAAGGGCGCAAGTCCTTCATGAAGCAGCATGGCCGGGTGTTCTGGATCCTGGGCGTGATGCAGCACTTCTGGTACCGCAATGACCGTCGGCGAGAAAAGTTTGTCAAGATTTGCGAGGATCGGGATGTGCAAAAACTCACCTTCGAGTCCTACATGAACAAGGAACTGGTGCGCCGCGATCCCATGGCGCATGTGCGCATCTTCTTCAAGGACCTGGCGCATCTGCTGGGCCTGGCCCGCACATGAGGCAGCGCTGGTCGGTCTGGCTCTGGGCCTTTGCCCTGAGCTATGGCACCGCTGGCGTGGGCCGCGTGCTGACCGACTTGGGCCCCTGGTACGCCGCGCTGCGCCACCCGCCGTGGAAGCCGCCCGACCCGGTGTTTGGCGTCATGTGGAGCCTGATCTTCACCCTGGCGGCCATCAGCGGGGCGCTGGCCTGGCGCGCCTGCACCCAGGCCGATCAACGCCGCCGGGTGGCCTGGCTGTTTGGCGTCAACGCCGTCCTCAACATCGCCTGGAGCGGGCTCTACTTTGGCTTGCAACGCCCCGACTGGGCCTTGGCCGAGGTGGTGCTGCTGTGGGCCTCCATCGTGGCCCTGGTGCTGGGCCTGCGGAGGCTGAGCTGGACGGCCAGCCTGCTGCTCTTGCCCTACCTGGGCTGGGTCACCCTGGCCAGCGGCCTGAACCTGGCCACGGTGCAGCTCAACGGCCCGTTTGGCGGCTAGTGCCCCGTGTGCATGCGCAGCCACGGCAGCAGCTGTGCGGCCGTGCCCGCCGGGTCTTCCTCATGCGCCAGATGCCCCAGCCCTTGCGCGACGATGCGCTCGGCATGGGGCAGCAGCGTCATCGCCTGATCCGATAGCGCAGGCGGCACGGTGCGGTCTTGCGCGCCAATGTGCAGCAGCACCGGTTGCGTCAAGCGGGGCAGTGCGCGCGCCAGCGGCGCGATCTGCCAGGCGGCCATCATTTGCAGCACGCCGTGCACATGGCCGGGATGGGCCAGCACCTCGCGGTACAGCGCCAGGCCCTGGGCGTCGAGGTGCGAGCCCACCCGCGCCAGGGTGTCCTCGACCGCGCCCGCGCGCCGCGCCAGGCGCGAGAGCGTCCAGGCCGATGCGGGGTTCAGGCGGGCCAGCCAGGCCATGGGCGGAAACAGCCAGGCCGCGGCGCCGCCCAAGGGCAGCCAGGCGGGGTTCAGGCCCACCACGGGGCGCCCTGCCAGCCGCGGGTGGTGCAGCACCATGTGCGCGGCCACCGCTGCGCCCGCCGAATGGCCCAGCAAGGCCACGGGTTCCACCGCCAGTTGCAGCAGCAGCGCCCGCAGCGCCTCGCTCATGCCGGGCAGCGACAGGGCGCCTGGGGGGCCGTAGCTGCTGAAGACATGGCCGGGCAGATCGGGCGCAATCACCTCGAAGTGGGCGGCCAGCAGCGGCATCAGGCCGCGCCAGCTGAAACTGCCCGAGCCGGTGCCGTGCAAAAGCAGCAGGGCCGGGCCCTGACCCATGCGCTGCACATGCCAGTGCACGCCGCCTGCGCTCAGGTGCTGGCTGTGCGCGGCCAGCGGCCAGTGCGCCGCGTGCTCGGCCCAGGACATGCCGGGATAAAGGCGCTCGTACACGGCCGTGCCCCTAGCGCGTGCTGCGCGCCTGCTGCAGGGTCTGGGCCAGGCGCTGCGATTGCAGCTGCGGCATGGGCAGGTAGCGCCCGCCCAAGGCCTGCGCCAGGCCTTGCGCTTGCGGGTCGGCCTGCGGCGAGGTGTCGATCCACAGGCTGGCGTGGCCGCTTTGCTGCCAGGCCTTGGCCCAATGCTGTGCCTCGGCCTGCGCCTGCACACGGCCGCCCAATCCGGCCAAGGTCACGTTGGCGCGGCCATCGCTGAGCACCACCAGCAGCGGCGTGACGCCCTGGCGTTGCAGCTGCGCGGCCTGGGCGTGGGCCAGCTGCAGGGCCGAGGCCAGGGGCGTGCCCCCGCCGCCGGGCAGACCACTCAAGGCCCGCCGCGCCCGCACCAGCGAGCGCGTCATGGGCAGGAGCAGCTGCGCGGTCGCGCCCCGAAAACCGATCACGCACACGCTGTCGCGGCGTGCGTACGACTGCTCCAGCAGCAGCTGCACCGCGCCCTTGGCCTCGGCCAGGCGGTGCAGCGCGCTCGAGCCCGAGGCGTCCAGCGCCAGGATCAGGCAGCTGGGCGCGTGCTGCTGGTAGCGGTGCAGGTGCAAATCTTCCAGCCGGATACGCAGCGGGGTCTGCGGGTCGTGGCGCCCGCGCAGGCGCTGGCGCGGGGCGGCCGCGCGCAAGGTGGCCAACAGGTGCAGGCGGGCGCCGCCGCCCGGTCGGCCGGCCCGGGGGGGCAGGGGGCGGCCGCGCAGGCCACCGCGCACCGCCTGCCCGCTGCTGCCCAGGGCCCCGGCCTTGCGCGCGCTGGCGCCCAGCATCAGCTGCTGCAGCAGGTCGGTGGGCAAGCGCGCCACGGCGGCGGCCACCATCATCTCTTGCAGGGCCTCGGCATCGGGTGCAGGCGGCGCACTGGCCGCATCAGGGGGCGGGGTGTCGGGAGGCGCCTCTTGGGGCACGGGGTCTTCTGGCGGCTCTGCCTCGTCGGCTTGTGCGTCCGCTTGATCGTCGGCGCTGTCCTCAGGGGCGGGCGCGGGCCACTGCCGTGCCCGGGGCGCCAGCACCAGGCGACAGGCCAGGGTCAGGTCGTCTTCGGCCACATGGTCGCGTCCGGCCAGCGCGGCGCTGGCTTGCGCCACCGACAGGGCCAGCTGCGGCACGCGCAGCGAGTCGATGCCCAGCTGCAGCGCCAGCACACACAAGGCCTCCAGGGCGCTGTCGCCAGCCACCACCTGGCTCACCGGCGGCGCTGAAGGATCGGGCCCCGGGTGGGCGCTGCGGCTGCGCAGCACTTGCGGCGGCAGCTCGCGCAGATCCAGCCAGATGGCCAGCCGCTCTTGCAGGGCTGGGGCCAGTGGCGCCTCATCGGCATCGGATTCGTCCAGGGCCACCACCGCAAAGCGGCTGGCGTCCAGGCCGCTGCCGGTATCGACGCCGCCCCGATCCAGGGTCTGCGCCAGCGTCGCCCCCAGGTGCGGCGCCAGGCGCTCGGCCATGGGCAGGCACAGCAGGCCGCCATCGGCCTGGCGCAACAGACCGGCCTGCTGGCGCAGGGCGCCGCTGTGCAGGGTCGCGCTCAGGTCCAGACCGCCCAGCCAGCGGCTGGTGTCCACGCTGCCGGGCACCCGCCACAGCTTGCGCGGCAGGGCCGACAGGGCTTGCAAAAACGCCTCGCGCACCGGGCCGTGCGGCGCGCGCAGCCACACGCCGCCCAGGCGTTCGGGCGCCAGCGCCAGCAATTGCAGGGCGTGCAGGGCATCGGCCCAGAGCGCGGCCTGTGCGCGCGCATCGGGCGCGGGCAGGGCGTTCATGCCGGGATCAGGTCTTGCAGGCTGCGCGCCACGCGCACCCCCGCGTCGGCATCGTCCAGGGGGTTGCGGCGCAGACGGTGACGCAGTGCCAAGGGCGCCATCTCGCGCAGGTGCTCGGGCTTGACCTCGCGCTGGCCCCGCAGGGCGGCCAGGGCGCGGGTGGCGCGCAGCAGGGTCAGCTCGGCGCGCAGGCCGTCGGTGCCCAGCTGCTGGCACAGGCGTGCGCACAGGGTCAGCATCTCGTCGCTCACGCTCACCTTGTCCAGGCGCTTGCGCGCTTTCAGAATCCGTTGTTGCAGGGCCAGATTGTCCGGCTGCCATTTGGCCCGAAAGGCCTCGGGGTCGCGCTCAAAGGCGTCGCGGCGGCGCACCACCTCCACGCGCAGCGCCAGGTCCTGCGGCGTGCGCACCTGCACCGCCAGGCCAAAGCGATCGAGCAGCTGCGGGCGCAGCTCGCCCTCTTCGGGGTTGCCGCTGCCCACCAGCACAAAGCGCGCCGGATGGCGCAGGCTCAGGCCCTCGCGCTCGACCAGGTTCTCGCCCGATGCGGCCACGTCGATCAGCAGGTCCACCAGGTGGTCTTCCAGCAGGTTGACCTCGTCGATGTACAAAAAGCCCCGATGGGCTTGCGCCAGCAGACCTGGGGCAAAGGATTTGATGCCTTGGGCCAGCGCTTTTTCCAGGTCCAGCGCCCCCACCACCCGGTCTTCGGTGGCGCCCAGGGGCAGGTCCACCACGGCCACGGGCTGTGTTTGGGCAGGCGGCTTGCGCGCACCCGGGCCACAGCGCTCGCACAGGCCGGCGCAGCGCTTGGGGTCACAGCGGTAGGGGCATCCCGCCACCACCTCGATGGGCGGCAGCAGATCGGCCAGCGCGCGCACGGCGGTGGATTTGCCAGTGCCGCGGTCACCCAGCACCAACACCCCGCCAATGCTGGGGTCCACCGCCACCACCTGGATGGCCAGGGTCATGTCGTCCTGGCCCACGATGGCGGAAAAAGGAAAGGTCAGGGCCATGCTGGGTCTCGTGATGCGGAAGAACCCATCATCAGAAAATGCCCTCAAACTGTCAAGTTTTATTTACACCTTGCGTTGGCAATTCGTCAGGCTTGGGCCGCAAACCGTAGGGCGCGACCAGGGCCCAGACATGCGGCGGCACCATGGACTTGATGCGCGCCGGGGCCTCGCGGCGCAGGTGCAGCACCGTCTCGATGGCCTTCATCTCCAGGCGCGCCCGCGCAAAGGCCAGCCCGCGCGGCCCGATGCGCGGCATCAGCCAGCCCACGATGGGCCGCAACCAGGCCGGCATGCGGCGCAGCGGCAGACCGCCCGCCGCGCGTTCGGTGTTGGCCATGAAGCCCCGCACCGCGCCCTCGCGGCGGCCGGCGCTGATGGGGGCCGACAGCTGCACCTCCTGGCCCAGCGCCGCCAGCACGGCCGCGCCCTGGGCGTTGCGCACCAGCACCCATTGCTGGCCGTGCCCGCCCATATAGCCCACGGTGATGTCGGCCAGGGTGTTGGTGTAGTCCACGCAGGTGCGGCAGGTGAGCGGGAAAAAGTCGGGTGGCAGGTCCGACAGCGGCAGCTGCAAAAAAGGAATCAGGCGCTGCTGACCGGCATCGGTGCGGATCTCGACATGGAAGTCGGCGCGAAATTCCAGGTAGCTGATCTCTTGTGGGCGCGGCGAGAGCCGGGCCAGAAATTCATGGAAGTGCTCGGTGCTGGTGTTGTCCGAACAGGGGGTGCCGATCACGACCAGCTTCTCCAGGCCTTTCTCGCGCTCGAGCTGCGCTTGCAGGGCACGCAAGGCGTAGACCTGGCAGGGGATGCCGATGACCGCCAGCCGCCGGTGGCCTTGCGCCAGCGCCGGCTCCACCAGCGACAGCAGCGGCGCATAGCCCATGCGCATGCCGCGGCAGCGGGCCATGTCCTCGGCGCGGGTGATCACCACCGGGTGCGGGCGCCAGCGGTCCTCGGGGTGCGGCGCCATGGCAATCACCGCATCGACCTCGCCGCGCTCGAGCAGGCCCGCCGCCAGCCGGGTGGTCAGGCCGGTCCATTGCGCGCCCGCCAGGGGTTTGCGCAGCCGCGCGGCATGCATCTGCTGGTAGGGGCCGAAAAATGCCTCGTCGGCCTGCGCCGTCCCTTCCAGGCGGGCGCGGCCATGAACGCGCCGCTCGAGCCCCGCGTGGTCGGGCCGGATGAACTGGCAGACCTGGCCGCAACGCGCCGGTTCGTCGGTGCGCGACACCCCGCAATCGGTGCACCAGCGCCGATGCGGCGCGTCGGCGCTCATCCCGCGGCCCGGCCCATCGGGCTGACACCGATCAACCAGGTGTGCAGGCCGCCAATGAAGGCCACCCACACCGCCGTGCCGATCAGCACCACCAGCACCGTCGAGAGCATCTTCGGGGGGGTGGCCGGCGCAGCGCCGGCGGGCCGGCGGCGCGCCGAGCGGAACACCAGCACCGACCAGAGCAGAAAGCCGCCAAACAGCAGCGCATCGGCCAGCGTGCCATTGACCAGCCAATGGCCCAGCGCCCAGACCTTGACCCCCAGCGTCATGGGATGCCCCAGGCGGCGCTTGAGGTGGTTGCCCGGCACATACGCCGCCACCAGCAGCACCATGGCCGCCCACATGAGCACAAAGCTCAGGTGCACCAGGCCCTTGGGCGCCACCCAGAAGATCACCGGCGACAGGCGCGCTTGCCCGTAGCCCCACACGATCAGCACCAGGCCCAGCAGCGACAGCAATGAATACACGCCCTTGTAGCCGCCTTCGCCCCATTGGGCGATGCGCTGCAAGCGCCATTGCGGGGCCAGCGCCTGCACGGCGTGCACCCCCAGAAAAACCAGCAATCCCAGGCAAAGTGTCAACATGTTCACAACTCCATCTTGGCCAATCGGCCTGACACCTCATTCTGGCATGGCCCTTCAAGCCACCACAAGCCCAGGACAATTCTGACGCTGGACAAGCCCTGTCATGCAAGGGATCATGCAATGCCTTGACCATGCGCGCATAATGGACATCGCAGGATTCATTTCAACCATCACAAAGGAGTTTCCATGTCGACTTCCCGTCGCGTTTTCATGATGCAAATGGCCACCGCCGCCTCGGCTGTCCTGGTGGCCCAGCAGGCCAGCGCCCAGGCCATGGTTGCCGAGAACGACCCGCAAGCCGCTGGCGTGGGCTACAAGGCCGACGCCAGCAAGGTCGACAAGGCCAAGTACCCCAAGTACGCCGCCGGTCAGAACTGCAGCAACTGCGCCCTTTACCAAGCCAAGGCCGGCGCGACCAGCGGCGCCTGCGGCCTGTTCCCGGGCAAGCAGGTGGCGGCCAAGGGCTGGTGCTCGGCCTACGCCAAGAAGGCCTGATCCCGCGCGTGTTCCCCTGGCCCACGGGCTGGGGGCATCGCCCCAAAACCTGGTGCTGCGTGCACCAGGTTTTTTTTTGCGCGCAACCCGCTTGAGCCCGCTGGGACGCATATTGGCGGCCGATCTGACAAATGTAGACTTCAAGAACTCATTAAACGGTATTAAATCAAATGAAAGGTAGTAAATTACGGGGCATGTATTGATTTCGGTCGGAGGCCGCATGAGCAAAACCAGTCTCTACTTCTGTTGATTCATTTTCAAAACTGAGCCATTCTTTGGCAAATTCATGACGAAATCTGAGCCATGTTAACCACATGTCCTGCTTATTTTTTGGGCAGGAGCGTGTAGGAGTGATTAACGTGGGAACACTGAGTAAATTACGCCGCATGGTCCGTAGAGATGGACTGTCGGTTCGTGAGGCTTCCAAGAAGCTTGGAATTGCC
>JACCEA010069628.1_pt1 | contig 20057 bp, 16 predicted proteins | sample 7449851 | NCBI WGS metagenome assembly JACCEA01 (sample SAMN15323453, study PRJNA562643) | freshwater metagenome | isolation source: river surface water | place: USA:Blue River Watershed | collected 2017-08-18
GCAAGAAGAGATTGCACGTTTAAATAAAACTATCCCTGCGTTTGCACCAGGTGATACAGTTGTAGTTCAAGTTAAAGTAAAAGAGGGCACTCGTGAGCGTTTACAGGCCTTTGAAGGTGTGGTAATTGCTAAACGTAACCGTGGTTTAAATTCTGCTTTCATCGTACGTAAAGTATCGGCTGGTGAAGGTGTTGAAAGAACATTCCAAACTTATTCTCCATTGGTTGACTCAATTGAAGTTAAACGCCGTGGTGATGTACGTCGCGCTAAATTATATTATTTACGTGACCGTTCAGGTAAATCTGCACGTATTAAAGAAAAATTGGTTAGAAAAGTTAAATAATAACTTTATTCTAGAAAAAAGCAGCCTTAGGCTGCTTTTTTTATTCTTGCTGTAATTTACCGTTAAGTAAATTTCCTTTGAGTTCTCCACCATTGCGTAAAATAACTTGGCTACCTGAGTTAGCAAACCCTATATTGCCTTTTACCTCGGAATGATCAATAATGATCGTAACTGGCTGTAGATTAGAGCTAATAATTTGACCAATAACTTTAGTACGATTGCTTAATTGAAGTGATGTTCCAGTAAATTCAATTCCTTTTGCAAAATAACTGTCACCAGTGCTAATATTTCCACCAATTTTAACTGATCCTTTAAAAGTAGAATCATCAGAAGTTAAGCTACCTCCAATATTAGTGTTATTTCTAACGGTTACTTTGGTTAAATTAGCATTACCTTTTATGTTTAGGTCTTCGCCAATTACCAATTTGGTTGCGGTTAAATCTGACTGGCTGGTAAGCGCTTCGAATTTATCATTATTTAATGTTACGTTGCTTTCAATAAGAGTAGCAGGCCCCATGTTGTCACCACTTGCTTCAGCAGTGGACGAAAACCCTCCAATGATAGTTGCGCATCCACTCATGATTACACCACTTAATAGTAAACTAATTAGGGTAAAAGTACCTCTTTTCATATATTATTCTTTCTAGGTTATTTATTATTTTTAATAGTGAGACAATAACGATTTTAAATAAAGTATTCTAAAGCATTATTCAAATATAAATCATGGAGTTCAGTTTTTGAGCCAATTGTTTTGCTTCATTATTCATGTCTAGCTTTTGCTGTGTTGTGACCAATTCACTTAAATTCACAACTTGTAATCCACTATAACCGCATGGATTAATATAGGTAAATGGAGTTTTATCCAAATTAAAGTTAAAACTTAAACCATGATAGCTGCAACCTTTGCGGATTTTAAGTCCAAGTGAAGCAATTTTCTTGCCGGCAACGTAAACACCTGGTGCATCACGGTCGCCATTTGCAGTTATTCCAAAATTTGCTAAATAATTAATTACAGCATTCTCAATTCGAGTAACTAATTCACGAATTGAAAAATCTAAACGCTTTATATCGATCAAAATATATACGATAATTTGTTGTGGTCCATGATAGGTAACTTGGCCACCACGGTCGCTACGGATAATTGGAATATCATGATCTTTAACTAAAATATGCTCTTCTTTACCAGCCAAGCCTAGCGTAAATACTGGGTCATGCTCTACGATCCAGAGCTCATCAGGTGTATCTGCATCACGTTGTTCAGTAAAGCTTTTCATTTGCTCCCAACATTCGTGGTAGCCAATTTTACCGACAAATTTAATTGTTGCTGGAGTCATTATAAAGTCATTTTAACTAATGGGTGATTATGTAATGCTTGATAAATTGTATCCAATTGTGCCTTGGATTCTGCTTGCATCATTACGGTTACTGCTAAATATTTGGCAGTGCTACTTTCTCGGCTTGTAACGTTACCTTCGGGGTCAAAATCTGCACAGTTTGCCGCAACAATTGCGCATACTTCATTGATTAACTCTGGTTGGTTATAACCCATTACCTTGAGATTAAATTCACAAGGAAATTCCATTAGTTCTTCAAGAGCTGATGGATTATTTGTTGTTGTCATTATTTTTGTCCTTTTGATGGTCATATTCTTCAATTAAATCATGATCTTGATTGCGAACCAGTGATTCTTGCAAATTTGGCAATGGTGGCAACTCATCTAAATTTTGCACGCCTAAATCATCCAAAAATTTATGTGTGGTAGCCAGTAGTTCAGGGCGGCCAGGAAGTTGCTTATGGCCAATTACTTCAATCCAGCCGCGTTCAAATAAAGTTTGGATAATCAAACTATTTACTGCTACTCCGCGTAAACTTTCAATTTCACCACGAGTTACAGGCTGGCGGTATGCAATAATGGCTAGAGTTTCCATTACCGCACGTGAGTAACGTGCTGGTTTGGTGGCGTAAAGTTTATTTAAGTAGCTTTGATATTCTGGTTTGGAGCGAAAGCGATATCCGCTAGCGACTTTAAGTAATTCAATGCCGCGTTCGCTATAATCAGCACTAATTTCATCGATGATTATCCGAATTCTATCATGGCTAATTTGATGATCAAATACCGCGGCTAATTGCTCATGGTCGATAATATCACTCGCGCTCAGTAAGCATGCTTCAATTACTTTTTTGATGTGTGAGAGTTGCTGCATAAAGTTAAATTAGATCCACAAAAATATTTCGTTGCTCGTCTTGATTAATACTAATTAGTCCTTCTTTACCAAGTTCTAAAATGGCAATAAAATTTACCACGATATATTGTACACCGAGTTGCAGCGGAAATAAAGCATAAAAATTAGATTTACCAGTTTCACGGAGTAGGCGGAGAATTTGACTCATTTGTTCACGTACCGATAATTCTTGCTTTTTGATATGGTGTTCTGCTTGAACTTTCAGGCTACGTAATAATAATGTATGCCAAGCTTTTTGTAAATCTTGTGGGAGAATATTTGGTAATTCAGCCTCAGTTTCTTCGATCATGACATCAACCCAAAGATAGTCACGATAAGCTTGGGGCATTTCATTAAGATTTAAACTGGCTTGTTTAATTTGCTCGTATTCAACTAACCGACGAATTAATTCTTGCCGCGGGTCTGCATCATCGTCATCTTCATCGGTAGCGCTAATTGGGCGTGGGAGCAAAATGCGTGATTTTATTTCTAATAATACTGCGGCCATGAGTAAATATTCGCTAGCAAGCTCGATATTTAAGACTTGCATTGCATGAATATAGGCTACATATTGATTAGTTATTTTGGTGATTGGGATTTGTAAAATATCTAAATTCTGTTTGCGGATCAGATAGAGCAGTAGATCCAATGGACCCTCAAACATATCCAAAAACACCTTGAGTGCTTCAGGCGGAATGTATAGATCATGGGGAAGATCGGTAAACTCTTGCTGATTGATGAGTATTGGAGACGCTTGCATTATCGATAATTCATTTTGGTATAAAGTTCGAATTTTAGCATATTAGCATAGCATAATTAAAACTGGGTAGCTTTATTGGTGCTTTTTGAGAAGTTAGTTTTCCAATAAAAGTAGCCAAAAATTAGGTTAGCCATTGCCGTTAGCATAAACAGCCACCATAAATTAATTACCATTAGTAGTATTCCACAAATTATAGTGGCAAGTAACATATATGTGGCATTGAGAATATTATTTACGGCTATTATTTGTGAGAAAATTGCCAGCGGCGAAATTAATTGTAATTCGTTGTAACAGGTAATTGAGTAAAATCCTGCCATAAATCCAATGCCGAAGATTAACAGGTAATCACAAATTCCATAAAAAGTTTTACTGAACTCAAGTGGATTTAATGCCACTGAAGTTTGTTTATGATTAAGGGCTAATAAAATTAGAGTTAGAATGGAAATTCCAATTATGCCATAAAGTATAAATTTTTTGTGTATTTCACCCTTGGAAATATAGGTACAAACTAAAGATCCAACCCCGATAGCGATAGAGAATTCAACTAATAAAATACTAAATATTTGCGCTGACCCACCTAGGTAGTGTTTGGTTAAGAGTGCCATTTGGGTGGTATAAACTAGTCCCAATGTCCAAAACCAGCCAATTGTATGTAATGTATTTTTTAGGTTCTGATCACGGGTTATCTCACGATATAAATCATAGTTATCTTTAAATAAATTCCAGTGAAAGCTTACTTTGCTACCAATTGTTGGAACTTTCTCTAGGTGCAGGCTAAAGATTAGACCACAAAATGTGGCACTAACTAAAACCCCAATAACGATATTTGTTTGTGAGCTACTCATAAACCAGCTGCCAATAATTTGTCCAACTAGGACTGCTATGAAACTTCCAACTTCGATGTAACTATTGGCGATTAGTAGTTTTTTGCGACTGGTAAAGTACTGCGGCAAAATAGAATATTTAATTGGACTAAAAAATGTTGAATGAGTGCTCATGGCAAGTATTGCAATTAGCATAAGCCAGATATTTTTATAAATGATACCACCACATGCCGTTAAAGTAATGAATATTTCACAGAGCTTTATAACGCGAATTAAGTAGATTTTATTTATGCTATCGGCGAGTTTACCTGCATAAGATGCAAATAAGAAAAATGGTAGTATGAACAGCATGGTGGAAATATTAATTGCAACCCCAGAGCTAAAGCCACCCAGCTCCATGCCTTTAAATGCCAACATGACTAAAATAGCATTTTTTAATAAATTATCGTTCATTGCATTAAGAAATTGGATGCTAAATAATCCAGAGAACTTTTTACTATTTAAAAGTGATTCATTCATTAGCAGACCCATAAATCAAAAATATCACTGGTTATATCGTGAGAGCCCTCTGGCAGAAATTCGGCGGGGATCGCAAAATCATATCCCAGTTTCAGGGACATGTCTTTTAGGGCTTGGTTATCTGTAACCTCAAAAATTTTTTTTAGTTTATTCAGTTGTTTATTTACTGCACTGGCGGAAATTATGATTCCAAAGCGAGCTAACCATGATGAAACCTCGGTGTAAGAATAGTTGCGTGCATAGAGATAAATTATCATTTGTTGCATACGAGTAAGTTCTGCTTGTTGTAATTCATCCCTGTTAGTTGGATAGCTGTTTACGCCATGAAATTTAGCCCCAAGGTTGGCTAGGCGTGCTATTGTAAATGGTTTATATTGTAGATGTAAGCAAATGAGCTTACCATTGGAATCAAAGATTGGAGTTTTATAAACAATATTTGCAATTGATAATGTTTGGCTATGATTAATCTCAAGGTAAATTCGCTTTTGATTGAGTGTAATAATTTCATGATGTTGTTGCTGTATTTGTTTGGCGAATTTCTGATACATGCCAAATTTTGGTATGTTATTTGCGGTAATATCTGTGTTAAGTAATTGTTCAGACGTCGTATCTTCTATTTCGCAAAAAGTGCTATTAACGTAAACTATCTTATTATTTTCGTCTAGTAATATGCATGGCATGCCAAGGCTGTCGCTTATTAAGTCTAGGCTATGCATATATTCTACAAGTGTAGTTTGGGTTTTTATTCTAGGTAATGGTGTATGATTTAATTTCATTAGTCTTCCACTAAGCAACTTTATATAGCTATTTTACACTAACTTAATGATGCTTAATTAAATTTTGCTTTTCTTTGTACCGGAAGTTGTATTATATGTCGAATCCTAAGCGTAGAGGATTGTAACGCTTTTGTCTGAGTTGTAATAAAACAATCATTTCTTATATCTTGGTATAGTGTAGATGCTTACTTTATGGTTCATGATGGGTAGATTTAATTAAATCAGATGTTTATAATTGCCGATGTGAGATTAAATATCGTCACATCGGCAATATTTTATTTATTTCTGCTAGATCTCAAATCATTGGCAAATTATGCTTATTTGTTTGCATTAGGATTTAATTGTGCTGCAGGTACTGCCATAGCTTGTAGCTCTTCAAGTGGCATAGTGCTACCAATTGCTGGAGACATTTGTGTGACAATATTATTCATTTCATCTTTATACATGTATTGTACGCTATAGCCAACTTGAGTTTGAACAGGTTTGTATGCGGTTGAGCATTGGTTACTTGAGCCATGGCGAGCAACGTAATCCGGTTGATTTGAACGTTGTATTTCACGTCCAATTAACGCTCCACCAACGCCACCTGCGATTGCACCAACAGCAGTTCCACCACCTCCACCATGTACTTGGTTACCAATAACACCACCAGCTACAGCACCAGTTGCACCGCCAATTAATGCACCTTCAGTGCCATTTTTTTGGTTTGCAACATATGTGGTAGTACCAACGCGATGGCAATCTTGGTAAGGTTGTTGAGTGGTAACGTAATTGGGGCTAACTGCAATAATTTGCGCATTGCTATTTTTAGTGAGTAGAAAGATGGCGCCGACACCAATCGCTATAATTGCAATGGCACCTAGAGCTAATAAAAGAGTTTTATTCGATTTGTTTGGTCGCTGATCACTATAATCATCATAATAATCTTGGCGTTGACGACTGTTAGGTGCATATTCATCACGATTTTTTTGGCGTGGGTTGTCTGGACGACGTGATGATCGTTGTTGTGGATAGTTATTATAGTCATCATCAGAATAATTAGCGCGTTGTTCTTGACGATTGCGTTGGCGTGAGTTTACTTGCGGCTCGTCTTGGTCATAATAATTATCTTCAGTGAAATCATCATTGCGTGTTTGTCGAGTATTTCTTGGTGTGTTGCGCGTGCGGTTTGGATTGCGACTATTGTTTGAGTTAGTATTGTTCATGTTACTCACTTGAAATTATTATGGTGTATAAAATATTGCCGTGTAATGCTAAATCAGTATGATTATTTTAGGCAACCCTTAATTATAATTTATGCTTGATAAAAATTCAACCTACTACAGGAATAGTATTAACATTTGTACTAATTTTAATTTAGATTGTTATTTTATGCTGCATTAAATGAGTTTTGTTGAATTCTCTTGACAGGTATTCACGTTTGGAGCTTAACTTATTAGTATGGTTTATTGAAGTTAATTATTTAGGTATTGGTTAGTTAGTAGTGGCATAATCTTGCGCTGAAGTAAATTTGAAATTATGATAGGGTTAGTTTAGATATGAAAAAAATTCTTGCAATATTAGCCGCTGTTTCTGCGGTAAGTGCTTATGCGGGTAGTCCATACGTTGATGCAAATATTGGTGTTATGACCAACAATAGTGATTTAGCCTTGAATCTTGATGCAGGTTATATGTTTAATAAATTTCTTGGTCTTGAAGGTGGTTTTACTGGCAGTAATGGTTATACTCTATATGATGGTGCTGCAAAAGGTGTTTTACCATTAGGAATTATTGATCTATATGGTAAGATTGGTATGGGTGTTTCATCATGGAGTGGAGGTAGCTCACAAACTGGATTATTGTACGGTGCTGGAGTTGCATTTCCAATTGCGCCAATGTTTCAATTACATATTGAAGACTACGCAATGTCCGGTAACGGAAATCCTAATTTCTTAATGTTTGGTGGTCAATTTACGTTTTGATGTTCCAGATTAAATGTTTAGATATTAATTTTTAGAGTGTGCAATATATGGTTAGTGTAATTACGATTGATGGACCAGCATCCTCTGGTAAAGGTACGGTAGCTAAAATTTTAGCAAATCAACTTGGCTTTGCCTACTTGGAGTCAGGTGCTATTTATCGGGCTTTAGGTTGGTGGGTAAATAAGCATTACCCACAAGAACAAGTTACGGATCAACAAGTTTTAGACTTAATTGATAGTATGAAATTAGAGTTTAAAGATGGTTTAATTTGGCTAAATCAAGAAAATGTGACTGAGCAATTACGCGATGAGAAGATTGGGATGTTGGCATCTAAATACAGCGCAATTGCTGAAGTTCGTGCGCGATTATTGCAATTTCAGCGAGATTTTGCCAAATCTCCTGGCTTGGTTACTGATGGTCGAGATATGGGCAGCGTTGTTTTCCCTGGCGCTAGTTTAAAGGTGTTTTTGACTGCTAGTGCAGAAAAAAGAGCCGAAAGACGCTATAAGCAGTTGCAGCAGTTTGATAAAAGTGCTACAATTGGGGCTATTTTGCAGGATATATTGACTCGTGATGAACAGGACTCCAAGCGGAGTGTTGCTCCTTTGAGTTATGATTCTTCATTTAGAGTGTTAGATAATTCTGAGCTGAGTATTAATGAAACAATTGGTTTAATTAAATCTTGGTTGTGCAAATAATTTAATGCTGTTATTAGTGGTGCATCACATAATGTGGTGTGTTGATTTAATTTTTATTTTTTTAGTGGTAAGATATTGTGGAAAGTTTTGCAAGTCTTTTTGAACAACATTCATTGCAATTAGAAATGCGTGAAGGTGAAGTTGTTGATGCAATCGTTGTTGGTGTTGATCATAAATATGTAACAGTTACAGCTGGTTTAAAATCTGAAGCATCTATTTCAGTTAGTGAATTTAAAGATGACAAAGGTGAAGTTGAAGTTAAAGTTGGTGACGTAGTTAAAGTTGCTATTGAAGCTATTGAAGATGGCTATGGTGAAACACGTTTATCACGTGATAAAGCTCGTCGTATTGCGGCGTGGGAAGAATTAGAAGGCGCGTTAACGCGTGGTGATATCTTAAATGGTATGGTTTATGGTCGCGTTAAAGGCGGTCTTGGTGTTATGTACAAAAACGTACGCCTATTCTTACCAGGTTCATTGATTGATACACGTACTGTGCGTGATTTTGCACCGTACGATAATAAAGAAGTTGAATTTAAAGTAATTAAAGTAGATCGTCGTCGCAATAATATCGTGATTTCACGTAAAGCTGTTTTAGTTGAAAAAACTGGCGAAGATAGCAAAGCGATTATTGAGAAAATGCAAGAAGGTAATGTGGTTCAAGGTATTGTTAAAAATATCACGGATTACGGCGCATTCGTTGATCTTGGTGGAATTGATGGTTTATTATACATCACTGATTTATCATGGAAACGTGTTAAACATCCATCAGAAGTATTATCTGTAGGTCAAGAAATTGAAGCTAAAGTATTGAAATTCGATCAAGAAAAACATCGCGTTTCTTTAGGTTTAAAACAATTATCAAATGATCCATGGGTTGGAATTGCAGAACGCTTCCCAGCAGGTACTCGTTTACATGGTAAAGTGTCAAACTTGACTGACTACGGAGCATTCGTTGAATTAGAGCCAGGTATCGAAGGTTTAGTTCACGTATCTGAAATGGATTGGACTAACAAAAATGTTAACCCATCTAAATTAGTTAAATACGGTGACGAAATTCACGTACAAATTCTTGAAATTGATGCAGATAAACGTCGTATTAGCCTAGGTATGAAACAATGCCAAGCTAATCCATGGACTGATTTTGCTGATAAATTCAAGAAAAATGATCGTGTAGCTGGTCAAATTCGTTCAATTACTGACTTCGGACTATTCATTGGTCTTGATGGCGGAATTGACGGTTTAGTTCATGTATCTGATATTTCTTGGACTTTATCTGGTGATGCGGCAATCCGTAACTACAAAAAAGGTCAAGATGTTGAAGCTGTGATTATTTCTGTTGATGTTGAGAAAGAGCGTATTGCTTTAGGTATCAAACAACTTGATAATGATCCATATGCAATGTTCTTGAATAATAATGATAAAGGTGCGATTGTAACTGGAACAGTTAAAGAAGTTTCAGCTGAGCAAGCTACTTTAGAATTAGTTGATGGAATTGAAGCAGTTTTAGCAGCTCGTGAGTCTTCAAATGAGCGTGTTGATGATTTAACTAAAACGTTAAATGTTGGTGACAAACTTGAAGTTATGATTACAAATATTGATCGTAAATCACGTGTGATTAATGTATCAGTTCGTGCTAAAGATTCAAGAGAAGAAGCTGATGCAGTGAAAAAAGTTAGACAAGCTGAAAAATCTTCAGGTACAACTAACTTAGGTTCATTGTTACAGGATAAATTGTCACAAGGATAAGCATGAATCGCTCAGATATTATTAAAAAGATCTCTGAGCTTTACCCGAAGCTAAGCCGAAAAGAAGTTGAGTTAATAGTAAAAGAATTATTTACTTCAATGGCATCAAGCATAGCAACGGGTAAGCGCATAGAGATACGCGGTTTTGGTTGTTTTTCACTTAAACATCGTGCGGCGGGTAAAGTGCGTAACCCACGTCATGGTGTGGCAGTTGAGTCTGGCGAGCGCCATGTGGTGTATTTCCGGGCTGGCAAAGAACTAAGAGAGCGAGTGGATATCTTTAATAAATAAAGATTTCCAAGGAAACCCACCACTTTATTGGTGGGTTTTTTTATATTTATAGTATAATTTGTATACATGGAGGCGATATGTATTAATTAAAGTTATTTCATGAATTGGCTTGTTTATAGTTTTGGATTTAAACCTTTCAATAGATTAGCAGATATGATAAATTAAGTTATTATTGGATGAATTTAATTGGATCGATAGGTTTAGATTTATTAAGAAGACAATAGAGATTATGATGCTTATAGCTTATCTTATTTTAAATAATCTGTTTATTTAGAAATGCTATTTAAAATGAAAAAAAATGGTTTTACAATCATTGAATTATTAATTGCAAGTGCTGTAATCGGAATCTTAGCTGCGATTGCGATCCCTGCGTATTCTTCATATATTGCACGTGCAAAAATTAGTGAAGGATATAGTTATGCGAGTTTCTATACTGTAGCGACAGCAGAGTATTATCAAGAGCATGGGACATTTCCAAATAGCTTGAATCAATTAAATATTAATGGTCAAGAACAAAGCTCACGTTTTGTTAATAAAATTTGTTTGCAAAACTCTGGAGCCTTTCAAGCTATATTTGATGGTGACCCGATTAAAGGAGCTTTGCAGTATGTTCCCGAGGTAACTTCTGGTGGTGCAGTACGTTGGTCATGCTATGGTATTGAAATTCCCGAGAAATATATTCCTACTCAATGTCAAAATACCGATATTACCTATAATAAAAATGGACTTTTGATTATTAATCGGGTGGTTAATGGAGCTTCGACATTATTAGCATATGGTTATCCCTGCCCAGAATATGCTTCAACCAGTACTGCTTCAGTCTTAACTGATTCTGGTATTGACTTTGTACAAAACATGTATGTTTATATGCGAGATAACTTTGGTTACTCACCAGATAAGGTTGCATTAGTCTATAATAGTTATTCACAATATTTTAAAGATATGCAGGAATCGTGGAAAATTCAAAATCCTACAGATAATCCATATCGTGATTTGCAATGTGGGTCTGGTTATAGCCCAGGATATAATTACGGAATTATGATTGAAGTTGGTAATGTGTCTACTTCTGGTGTTTGTCCTGCATCAGCGCCAATTATTTGGAATTGCCAAAGAATGGTTACTAAAAATGGCGTGACTGCATTTGAAGTTGATCCAACTTCACGTTGGACATGCGGTCCACGTCAGGACACTGGGCTTATTTATTGACTTTGCTGGGTTTTATTTGCCGAATGAAGCCGGTTAGATGATTTTGGATCTCTGAATATTTCAGAGATCTTTTTAGCTGTTAATGATGAAATAGCTTGTTGTGGTTTATCCTGTCAACATTCTTATGCATTATTTCTTGATATTAATTTCTGGTATAATCGGCTTGTGTGTGTTGTTAATATATATCTGTCCATGTATTGCTGCCATTGTACAAATTTAATTGGGATGTTATTATCAGTTTAGTTTTGAAGTTTTTTCAAATTTTATACTTAGCTATAGCAGTAGTCGTGGTTGGTTGTGGTTCGGATAAATCTTTATCAACGCCATTGCCAAGCGGTGCTACGTTAATTACCATTGATGGAACATCTGTTGTACCAAGTTTTGATGGTATGCCAACTACGAGCGTGGTTTATGTGCATAACAATAGCAATGTAACTATTAGTGGGATTAGTTATACGACAGCAAATAATCTTAATAGCCAAAAAGCCTTTTTAGATTCAGCTAGTATTTTGGCATGTCAAAGCATTTTAGCTGGGCAGTCTTGCCCATTAAAATTCACCACACCAGAAATTTCTCTCCTTGATATGCAGGGGTCAACAGTCATTACTGCGACTTATACTGTTAAAAATTATAATAGTGATCAATCAAATACATTCAGTCAAATTATTAGCTATCAACGTGTTCCAGATTTAACGGCAAGTGGTGTAATCTTTCACTCTGGTGTCACTCTGAATGGTGCAGGTAATTCAACGGCGTATGGTGTACTTTATTTTTATTATGGTGGCGGTGAACAGGATTATACTTTAAGTAATTTATTGGTAAGTGAATCTGCTGTTAGCATTCTTCAAGGTAATTTCTCCAATAAGCAACTTAAGGCTAATTCTGTGTACGACGTGGAAGTTAGTGCTGATGTTGTACCACGATTAAATGAAAGTAACACTGCTCATGTTAATTCCGAAACTAATCAAATAGATTTGACCAAATCTAATCAATCTGTAACGTCTCGGGCACCGTTATCTGTTGCTAATTTGAGTGTTTATCCTGAAAATAGTGGTGCAGTCCTAGTCGGTGGCTTGGTGCCAATTATTGACTCGTCGGTTACAAATCAAATTGGTATAATGTATTTAGCTAATTTAGGAGGAACTCTCGCAAGTCTTGGCAAAATCATTTTACCTAATGGCCTTACGCGTTCAAGCGGTGCTAATGACTGTGGCGCGACCTTGGCTTCAGGAGCTAGCTGTACTATATATTTTAATCTACCTCCAGATGGTGGCAATGGTAACATTGTTGTACCATATGATAATTCTCAGTTGGTGCACTCAATTACATGGTACGGTCGTAAAACAGATCCGCTTATATCAATGAATGTTAATGCTGATCCACTTAGTTTTGCTGTGACAGTAGGTGGTACGGCACAAGTAACGGTTTCAAATATTGGTGGTAAGGATTTAAGTAATGTTTCAGCATCTGCCATAGTGAGTAGCCGTAATTTGGTTATTACGTTAACTAAACCGATTTGTAAAGATGAATTAAATTCTTCAACTGGAACAAATTTACTGATTGGTGGCAGCTGTAGTTATCAAATAAATTTGATGGATGATAAAATTGAGACTGGTAGTCTTGATCTGAGTTTTAGTGGGACATTTATTGATGGTTCTACCGCTACGTATAGCCGAGTTTTAGCTATGAATTATAACTCAATGTCAACAGCTGCAGAATTACAAGCCGCTGGTACCGATTAATTGATTGCTAAATTGGTAGTTGGATTTTTTGTAGCCTACATTAAATTTAAGAGCGATTTGATGCATCTGGTAGTGTAACTTAGGTCTTTGTAATTCTCAATTGTTATGTGCGAGACATTTATTTGAAATTAGAGTATGAAGCTATAATTTATATTTTGTTGATTTAAGTTGAGTTTGTACAAATATTATCCTAAATTAATTTTGAATGTGTGGAAGATGATGGAACAGTTTATAAGTGAATTAAAAACTAAATTAGCTAGTGAGCAAATTATTCAGGATGAAATGTTGTGTTATGCATATTCAACCGACGCTAGCATGTATCGGATGGTGCCACAAGTTGTTATCATAGTGCATGCCGAACATGAAGTAATTACAGTTATTAAATTGGCAAGTAAACATAATACCAAATTGACCTTTCGGGCTGCAGGAACAAGTTTATCTGGGCAAGCAGTTACTGATCAGGTACTAGTGCTACTTTCCAATGCGAGCTGGTTAAATTATACAATTCATGCTGATGGTTATCAAATTAGTCTGGAACCAGGCATAATTGGTGCGCAAGCAAATAATTATTTATTACCTTATAAGCGTAAAATTGGCCCTGATCCTGGATCGATTAGTGCGGCTAAGATTGGTGGAATCGTTGCGAATAACTCAAGTGGAATGTGTTGTGGCACCAGTCAAAATACTTATGCTACGCTCCAGAGCTTGCGTGCAGTTTTTGCAAATGGTGATGTGCTAGATAGTAGTGATCAAATTCAGCTTCAGCAGTTCATGCAAAATAACCAAGAATTAATTAATAATATTCGTCATATACGTCATCAAATTGCTAATGATCATGATCTAAGTGCTTTTATCCGTAAGAAGTTTGCAATTAAAAATACCAGCGGTTATAGCATCAATGCATTTTTGGACTATACTGATCCAATTGAAATTATTCAGCATTTACTCGTTGGTTCGGAAGGTACTTTGGCTTTTGTATCACAAGTTACACTCAATACGGTAGTTGATGAAGAATTTCGTGCTCTAAATTTGGTGTACGGAACAGTACAGGATTTATGTGATTTAACGCTTAAAATTGCCCAATTTAATATTTCTTCAATTGAATTATTGGATGCGAATTCTTTGCGCTCTGTGGCGCACATTGCCGAATTACAACCATACTTAATTCAGGTTGATGATGTCAGTGGTGCAATTATGATCGAACTTGCTGCTGCAAGCATCGATGAATTGAATGTAAAACTGGCTGCGGTCGAAGCCGTAATTGCACGGACCAGAATTTTGCAGCAAACTGGTTTTACTCAAGATAAATCATTAGCTGCAACTTTATGGCAAGCTCGCAAAGGTGTGTTACCAACTATTGCAGGACAACGTCCAATTGGTTCGAGCGTTTTAATTGAGGATGCTGCGGTTGAAATTAAACTATTGCCAGCATTAATTCATGATTTACGAGAAATGTTTGTATGCTATGGTTATGCCAATGCGGCGATTTTTGGTCACGTCTTAGATGGTAATATTCATTTTGTTTTAACACCAAATTTCACCATCGCGGCGGAATTGACTGCTTATGATCAATTTATGCATGAATTTACCGAGTTGGTTGCTAATAAATATCATGGCTCTTTGAAAGCTGAACATGGCAGCGGGCGTAATGTTGCGCCATTTGCACGCTTGGAGTGGGGTGAGCAATGCTGGGAAATTATGTGGCGAATTAAGGAGATTTTTGATCCGCAAAATATATTGAATCCTGAAGTAAAATTAACTCGTGATAATACCTTGCATATGCATAATTTGAAAGAGTTACCTGCTGTTGATGAGCAAATCGATAAATGTATGGAATGCGGTTTTTGTGAGCCAGTTTGCCCATCACGTAAATTGAGTTTGACTCCGCGTCAGCGTAATACTGTTGCACGTAAAATTAATCAATTGTCTGGTGCAAAGCGTAAGCAGTGGTTAAAGCAATATCAATATTATGGAATAGAAACTTGTGCAACTACAGGGATGTGTCAAGTGGCTTGTCCAGTGGATATTGATACTGGGGCTTATATGTTAAGTTTGAAACCTAAGAAATCATATAAGCTTAAACATGAGCTTGAAATTAAACATGCACGGCATAAATTAAAATTGGCAAATACAACTGGTGCGCTAATTGGGCGTAACAATTTACAAGGTATTACCCAAGTTTTACATGGTCAAATTAAGTCAATTCCTATTTATTTACAGACGATGCCCAAAGCTCAGAATGCAAAATTTGCATCAACACGAAGTAATACACCCGGTAATGTGATGTTGGTTCCTAGTTGTCCAAATCGTATTTTTGCTGCCGAGCATGGTTATGGAAAATACCCTGTACAATTACTTTTAGAGCGGATGGGTTATGCAGTGAGCTATCCAGCTAATGTAGAAAATCTATGTTGTGGTCAGATGTATCATTCCTCAGGTAATCAATTACAGCAAAACCGTGTACAAGTAGATTTAGATAAAGCGATCCAAGGCGCACAATTAGTTTTGATGGATAACAGTTCCTGTTCAGGATTTGCTAAACAATCTGATTTACCCGTGATGGATCTTCATCAATTTTTGGTAGAGCGCTTGGTACGGAGTAAATTAATTCATCGTTATCAACGGATTGCGTTGCATGTTGATTGTAGTACCGCCAAACATTCCTTTAATCCCGAATTTATGGCAATTCTTCGCTTGTGTGCATATGAAGTAGTGATTCCAGAAGGAATTAAGTGCTGTGGGTTTGCTGGAGACAAGGGCTTTCGTGTTCCAGAGCTAAATGCAAGCAGTTTATCAGGGCTTGCTGCCCAAGTTGATGATTGCGAAATTGGAGTAACTTTTAATCGGAGTTGTCAAATTGGGTTAAATCAGCATTCTGGAATTAAATATATTTCATTTGTCGAGTTGATTTTGGATTGTTTGCGTGGGTAGTTGATGCTTGTCATAATGTTGTTATATTTATTGTCATTAATTAAATTGGTTTGAATGTTATAGGCATGACAGTTCTTATAGATTGATAGATGGTTATATTTAGCATCTGCGTTAGTGTGATTGATGTTCGATGTGTAGTTAGTGACATTTGGCAGCAGTTGGTTGATATATTTCTAACAAATATAACCAGTTATTTTTTAAAATTAATCATCGATCGATGTTTTACGATGTACAATAATTATTTATTGTAGCTTATTGATGCGTATTAAATGCTAATAGAGGTATAAAAATTTATACCTCTATTAGCATTTCTATGGGGTTATTTGATTACTGCATAGTATAACTATTTGTTTTGCTTGGTTGAGTTTTTAACTTTACCTTAAGGCGTGACTTTATTGTCTTTAAATTATATGTAGTCTTGAGTATACGATCAGGTAGAATTGGGACTGTAGATTAAACTTTGTTACAGTCAAAGAATAACAATTAATATTAGAAGAGAACTTAAGAATGAATTTATTTACAAAGAATACTTTCCGCAACTTCGCATTATCAATGCTAAGTGCGGCAGTACTATCTGCATGTGGTGGAGCTGGTAGTTGTACCAATTGTAATACAACACCAAGTGGTACTTTGAGTTTAAGTATTGCAGCTCCAAGTCAATATCCGGCTGGAGTTGCGGTAACTGCTTATTTAACGATGACAAATACGTCAACAGTGAATGGAAACAATTTAGTTTATACAATTCCATCAGATACGAATTATACTGGTGTGACGATTACAGCTAATCCAACTGGAGCTGGCGAAGATTGTACAAACATAGCAGCAGGTGCAAGTTGTACATTTACTGCATCAATTCCGTCAGGATCAAAACCAGGTAGCTTTACAGTTTTAGCAACGCCAAATAGTGCAGCATCGGCAAAGACTACACAAAGTGGCAAGTCATTCCAAGTGGATAGTATTTCTGTTACAGCGAATCTTGGTTTGGTTGATGTCCCGAATACCCAAAATCAATATTATATATTACCGAGTGATCAAACAATTACCGCCAATGCAAATGGTGCTACAACGGTAATGATCTCGGTTTGGGTGAAACAAGCTTCGGAAGGTTTAAGTTCATTACGTTTAGTTGATGAAACTGGAGCAGCATTAAGCTATGTAACAGTTGGCACTCCAAGCTATGCACTGAATAGTGTAAATACCTACCAAGTAACTATCCCAGCAGGAAAAACATTACAACACATACAAGCGTTGAGCAATGTATGTGAGACATTAAATAATGGTGATAATAACTATACGGCATGTTCAAATGATGCGGATGTTAACTTGGCTACACAAGGTCATGGTATATTGAGTATTCAACCCACTCAGTTTAATTTAAGTGAGAGCTATGAATCTCAAGTTATTACATTAACGAACATAGGAACAGGAAATGTAGGAAGTATTAGCTATCCAACCTTTAGCAGTCCGTTTAGTGTGGTTACGAATAATTGCTCGAGTATTACAACATTAGTACCAGGACAAAGTTGTACGTTGATAGTTAAATATACAGCAGGAAGTAGCTCAGGTCAAATCACACCTGTATTTGGTTATGACGATGATAATAATGCAGCCACCGAACCTAAGAATACTGCAATTACTATTGGTTATGCTGCCGCAACAGATGGTCCAGGTCCTGGTCCTACAGCACCATTTAGTATTTTAAGTGTTACGCCAACATCAGCAAGTTTAACTGGAGAAAATCCTCGTAAGGTATTTACGATTACAAATACGCCAGGCGGATCTACGGCAGGAGTTACAATTGCAGGAGGTTGGACGTTACCAACCTTATCAGCGCCTTTAGAGTTGGAAAGCACGAATTGTTATGCTTCGGATGGATCAGTTGGCTTAGGAGAACCAGTGCCGATGTCGACTAAAGCATTGGCTGTAGGGGCTAGTTGTACTTATACGATTAAGTATTCAAGTGCAGCCGAGGCTGGTAGTGCTAGTCTTGCGTTTACCTATAACAATGGTATTACTGCTGGGGAGGTGACTAATGTTGCGGTTGATTGGGCTAGTTTTCCAGCTATAGCTGTTACAGCTGTATTGAGTAGCGATTCTGCTGGTGCTTATCCAGTCACTCAAGTCTCTGCCTCAAGCAGTTTTTATGCCGTATTTACATTAACCGGAGGGGACCCTGTTCCAGCACGTACTTATACTGCAACTGCACCTTCTGGATTTACTCCGAGTAGTGGCAATTGTAGTATATCCAGTGTGAGTCATACCTGTTATGTTAAATTTACTTCAATTGGTGCTAGTGTGGGAAATCAGATTAATTTCTCTGGACCACCGACAGTTAGCCCAGCTTCTTTAACTATTGACGTAACTCCAGCGTGGGTTTGGATAAACGGTGAGTCAGACTCTAGCATGTCTTTTGGTGTTTATGGGACTAAGGGCGTTCCAAATAATAGCAATATGCCTGGTGATCATTATGGTAGCAGCACTTGGCGTGATTCTGATAATAATTTATGGTTATTTGGTGGACAAGGTCTTGCGGCATCAACAGGTGGTTATTTAAACGATTTGTGGAGATATAATCCATCAACTAATCAATGGACTTGGGTTAATGGTACAAACGTTTCCAACCAAGCTGCAGTTTATGGAACCAAAGGTGTGTCAAGCACAAGTAATATGCCAAGTACTCGGTATCGTGCAGTTAGTTGGATTGACTCTCATGATAACTTATGGTTATTTGGTGGGCAGGGGTATGATTCAGGTGCTACAACGTATCAATTTAATGATTTGTGGAAGTATAGCCCGTCACTTAATCAATGGACATGGGTAAGTGGTAGTAATCTTACAGATCAATTGGGGGTTTATGGAACTAAAGGTACGGCTAATAATGCCAATGTACCAGGGGCACGCTCAGCGGCAGTTAGCTGGATTGACTCATCAGGAAATTTCTGGTTATTTGGTGGGTATGGATATTCTGCAAGTGGTGTCGCATCTTGGTTAAATGATTTGTGGAAATATGACCCGGGCACGAATCAATGGACATGGGTAAGCGGGACTAATACTACGGGGCAAGCTGGAATTTATGGTACTAAGGGTGTCTCGAATCCTAGTAATATGCCAGGCAGTCGATATAATGCCATTAGTTGGGTTGATGCAAGTGGTAAATTTTGGTTATTTGGTGGAGGACCATTTGGGCAACCGTCTTCTATGGGTTATTTAAATGATTTGTGGCGATATGATCCGGTATCTAATGAATGGACGTGGATTAGCGGGTCAAGTCAAGCTGGTCAGGCAGCAAATTACGGTACTAAAGGTGTGCCAAGTGCCAGTAATGTTCCTAGTGGTCGAATGAACTCTGTTGGGTGGATAGATTCTTCAAGTAATTTATTCTTATTGGGAGGGGGTAATCCTTCTGTGTTGAATGATTTATGGAAATATGATCCAAAAACTGGTTTATGGACATGGGTTAGTGGATCTACTTCAACGAGCCAGCTTGGTGTTTACGGGTTGTTGGGTGTTGGTAGTAGTACTAATGCTCCAGGTGGTCGTAGCGAAGCTGCTGGTTGGACGGATACTTCTGGTAACTTTTGGCTCTTTGGTGGAAATGGATTTGGTGCTTCTGGTGGCATACAATTCTTAAATGATTTGTGGAAGTACTATCCTTAATTTATTTTTAATTAGAGGTTTTAACCCTGCATTAAATTTTGCAGGGTTTTTTATTTGTTTGAAGATGTAAATATTGTTACGTTAATTGTAATTTAAACTGAGCATTTTATGATGCCTTCATTTAATATAACGAGATTTTTGGTATTTAGAGATTAATATAGTTAACCTATAAATAATTGAGCAATTGACTGTTCGATCGCTAAACTTAAATTATCTTGCCGATTATCATTTTTTCTGATGAACCTCTTTAAATTAGCCCAGACATGTTCAATCGGATTTAAATCAGGTGAATATGGCGGTAAGTATATCAACCTACATCCAACTTGTTCTATTAGTGCTTTCACTTTAGCTGATTTATGAAAGCTTGCATTATCCATAAC
>JACCEA011748948.1_pt1 | contig 20052 bp, 22 predicted proteins | sample 7449851 | NCBI WGS metagenome assembly JACCEA01 (sample SAMN15323453, study PRJNA562643) | freshwater metagenome | isolation source: river surface water | place: USA:Blue River Watershed | collected 2017-08-18
GAACTCGCACGCGCCGTGCTATCGGATTTGCCGAATGTTCAAGTCGTGGGTTACTCCGAGCTCACGGTCGATTTCGCTCGCAAGAACGATCTCAATGTCATCGTGCGCGGCTTGCGCGCCGTCTCCGATTTCGAGTTCGAGTTTCAGCTTGCCAATATGAGTCGGCATCTCGCGCCGGAGATCGAGACGGTGTTCATGACACCGCAGGAGCAGTTCACCTTCATTTCTTCGACGCTGGTGCGCGAGATCGCAATCCTGGGCGGCGACGTCTCGGAGTTCGTGCATCCGGTGGTGGCGAACGCGCTACGCGAACATCGGCGAGTGCCGAAGTAAGTTCACCGGCCCGGGCGAGATCGACTGCTCGCCATAAGTACCAGGCGGCGGCAGAGCGGTAAGGTGTCCAGCGCGCACCATGACGAGCGAGTTCGCCGGGTGTGGGCAGCTCTCGTTTTTTGTACAGCAGCTTGAAGCCGTTACGCACGCCATAGTCGTCGACGGGCAGAACGTCGGGTCGGCCCAACTGGAACATCAACATCATCTGCACCGTCCACCGACCGATGCCACGCACGGCGATAAGACGTTCGACGATCGCTTCGTCATCCAATGCCAGTAGCGTTGTCGTATCCGGTACGACGCCTTCGATCGTCTTGCGCGCCAGATCCTGCAGAGCTGTGACTTTGGCAGCCGAGAGTCCTGCTGCGCGTAAGCTTGGAACATCGCGAGCCAGCACCGCTTCAGGTGTTGGAAAATAGGCCTCGTCGAGCGGATCGCCACCGCAGGTGTCGATGAAGCGTCGCAGTATCGAACGCGCGGCAGCACCACTGATTTGTTGCGATACGATCGCTTCTGCCAGATGACGAAACGGTGAGGCGCATTCACTCGGGCGTAGTCGATAAGGGCCGGCGATCGAGATCAGCTGAGCGATCCTGCGATCCGTACGTTCAAAGTGTGCAAGCAGTGTGCGACGGGTCAGTAATCGAGGTTTCAGCTCTGGCATCGATGGCACCAGTAGGTGGATCTCTGCCCGAGCACGCGCTGTCGGATCGGCTCGTCGCAGTGACGACAAGGCTCGTCGGCACGCTCGTATACGAACAATTCCTGGCGGAAGTACCCCGGCTTGCCGTCGGCGCCGACATAGTCGCGCAGGGTAGTCCCACCAACACGAACGGCCATCGCCAGCACTTCTTTGATCGCAGTAACGAGTTTGCGAACTTCGTCGCGTGATAAGCCCTTCGCCTGTCTGCCTGGTCTGATCCCGGCGTGGAAGAGCGCCTCGCTGGCGTAGATGTTGCCCACGCCGACGACGATCGCAGCATTCATGATCAGGATCTTGATCGCGACTCGACGGCCGCGAGTGGCTTGCCACAAGTGAGTCTCGTCGAATGACGCCTCGAGTGGCTCCGGACCTAAGTGTCGCAGCAGAGGATGTTGTGACTCGTCGCCGCTCACGCAGTGCAATGAGCCGAACCGACGCGGATCGTTGAAGCGCAATACCTGCCCCGACTCGAGTACCAGGTCGATGTGATCGTGTTTGAGACGCGGCGTATCAGCTGGCAGAACTCGCAGACTGCCTGACATGCCAAGGTGCAGCAGCAGCGTGTCGCCGGAGTCGAGTTGAAAGAGTAGATACTTCGCGCGACGTCGCGCGGCAACGATACGAGCGCCATCGACGCGGCGTGGTAGATCCGGCGAAACGGGCCAGCGCAGTCGCGAGTCGTGGATGCGGAGCGCAGAAACACGCACGCCGCAGACGTAGGGTTCTACGCCGCGGCGTGTGGTTTCGACTTCAGGTAGTTCCGGCATGACGGCGCACCGTCATCCTGCGCAGGAGGCGCAGGCCGCCGATTACTTGATCTTGGTTTCTTTGTACGCCACGTGCTTGCGCACGACCGGGTCGTACTTCTTGACGTCCATCTTCTCGGGGTGAAGACGCTTGTTCTTCATCGCCACGTAGAAGTGACCGGTACCGGCGGACGAAAGCAGTTTTACTTTTTCGCGCATGGGTAGGTACTCCGGTTTAGATCTTCATGCCTTCGGCGCGCAGCTGCGCGACGACGGCATCGAGACCGTTCTTTTCGATGGTACGCAGGGCGGTGGTGCTGACTCGCAGCGACACCCAGCGCTTCTCGCCTTCCAACCAGAAACGCTGCGTACGCAGGTTCGGCAGGAAGCGGCGACGCTTCTTGTTGTTCGCGTGCGAGACGCGGTTGCCCGTGGTGGGACGCTTGCCAGTGAGTTCGCAGACGCGGGACATCGGAGGAAGCCTTTTAAAATCAGTTGGTTACGACTGCACGGGGCCGTAGTACCCGTGCAAAGGGTCGCTTTTATACCAGTCTGGTCAGCCGGCGGCAAGTCTTTCGGGGTGTCAGATCAGCCCCTTCTCGGCGAGCGAGACAACGCGAGGGCCCGCCACGATCAAATGGTCGAGCACCCGGATATCGACCAGGGCGAGGGCATCGCGTAGGCGCAGCGTGATGAGCTCGTCGGCCCGACTCGGCTCGGCAACGCCGGAGGGATGATTGTGCGCGAAGATGAGACTCGCTGCATTGTGCGCGAGCGCCTGTCTCAAGACCTCGCGCGGATGCACGCTCGCCCCATCGATGGTGCCGCGGAACAGTTCCTCGAAGGCGATGAGCCGGTGCCGTGAATCGAGGTACAGGCAGCAGAACACCTCGAAGGGCCGATCGCGCAGGCGTGAGATCAGAAAGCGCGAGGTTTCTCCCGGTGAGTTGAGCGAATCTCCGGCCAGTACATCGGCAGCGTAATGGCGTCTGGCTATCTCGAGGGCTGCGGCAAGACGGGCCGTCGTCCGATTGCCGCGAGTCTTCGGCAACGCGCGAATGAGTGCGTGCAGCGAACCGTGCGCCGACAAAAGATCGTCGCCGCGAGTAGGTCGACCGGTCAGCAGCTGCAGCAGTTCGCCGTCGGTCAGCGCTTCGATGTGTTGTAGACGGATTTTCTCGCGCGGCGTCATGGGTGGCGAGGATGGCGCGGCGTGCGATGGCCAAGCCAGCGCTAAAACTGGAGCGAATCGCCCCATAACCAACCGGTGTTCGACGCCGTGACCGACCATCGCGGATAATCCGGCGATGTCGAATTTGCAGCATCGCCGGATCGTCCTCGGAGTCAGCGGAGGTATCGCCGCGTACAAGGCACCGGATCTGGTCCGTCGCTTGCGCGAGCGTGGCGCTGAAGTTCAGGTCGTGATGACGGCCGGTGCACAGCGCTTCGTGACGCCCACCACCTTTCAGGCGGTCGCTGGTCGGGAGGTTCGCGCCGAGTTGTGGGACCCGGCGGCCGAAGCGGCCATGGGCCATATCGAACTCGCGCGCTGGGCTGATTTGATTTTGCTCGCGCCTGCAACGGCCGATCTCATCGCGAGGCTCTCGTCCGGACGTGCCGACGATTTGTTGACGACTTTGGTGCTCGCTACCGACGCGAAGGTGGCGTTGGCACCGGCGATGAATCGGCTCATGTGGTCGCACCCGGCGACACAAGCCAACATTGCGATCCTGCGACATCGTGGGGTCGAGGTGCTAGGTCCCGGTCGTGGCGAGCAAGCCTGCGGCGAGTCAGGTGACGGTCGCATGTTAGAGCCGCTCGAGATTGTGGCGGATGTTGAGCGTCTGCTGCCCGCTGCAGAGAGCACGGTGCTCGCCGGCAAGCGCGTTTTGATCACGGCAGGGCCGACGCGCGAGCGTCTCGATCCAGTGCGCTACATCAGTAATCGCAGCAGCGGAAAGATGGGCTTTGCACTTGCGGATGCGGCTCGTGCAGCGGGTGCCGAGGTCACGCTCGTAGCAGGACCCGTGAGTTTGCCAACCCCGATCGGGGTCAAACGCATCGATGTCGAAAGCGCGGCGCAAATGCATGAGGCCGTCGACGCGGCCGTAGGGGTGGCTGATGTGTTCATCGCCACAGCAGCTGTTGCCGATTACCGACCGGCGGTGGTTGCCGAGCGCAAGATCAAAAAAAGCGGCGAGCGTGTCGAAATCGTGCTCGAGCGCACGCCGGATATCCTGGCGTCCGTTGCCGCGCGTCAGCAGCGACCCTTCGTGGTCGGTTTCGCTGCGGAGACACATGACGTCGAGGCTTACGCGCGCGGCAAGCTCGAGAGCAAGAATCTCGATCTGATCGCGGCCAATGAAGTCGGTGATGACAAGGCCTTCGATCGTGACGACAACAGCTTGATCGTCCTGTGGCGTGAGGGGCGTACACCCATTGGCCCTGCGAGCAAGCTCATCGTCGCCAAAGAATTGATCGAACTCATCGCCTCTAGAATCAAAACCTCTTAGATCAAAACCCCGGGGATCCAAATCTGATGTCGCGTCGTCCCTTGAAAGTCCGCATTCTCGATCCGCGTATCGGCGGGGAGTTTCCCCTGCCGGCCTATGCCACCGACGGATCAGCCGGCCTCGACTTGCGTGCTTGTCTGGATGCGCCGCTCGAGTTGACGCCCGGTCGCACCGAACTTTTGCCGACGGGGTTGGCGATCTGGGTGGAAGATCCCGCGCTTGCTGCCGTCATCCTGCCGCGCTCTGGGCTAGGACATAAGCACGGCATCGTGCTCGGCAACCTGGTCGGCCTGATCGATTCCGATTATCAGGGGCAGTTGATGGTGTCGTGCTGGAACCGTGGCACGAGTACGTACACGATCCAGCCCGGCGAGCGGATCGCTCAGCTGGTGATCGTGCCGGTCGTGCAGGTCGAGTTGGAGGTGGTCGACGAGTTCACTGCCACCGATCGCGGAGCAGGCGGCTTCGGCAGTTCCGGTCGCGGCTGAGATCGCCGCGCGAGCTTAGCTCGCGCGTTCGACGATTGCGGTGACTCCCATGCCACCTGCGGTACAGACCGAAATCAAACCACGCTTCGAAGACGCGTCATCGGCGAGCAGCTTCGCCAGCGTCGCGATGATGCGCGCGCCGGTTGCCGCAAACGGATGGCCAATGGCGACACTGCTGCCTTTCACATTGAGTCGGCTTCGATCGATGCTGCCGAGCGCTCGATCACGACCCAGTCGATGACGACAGAACTCGTCGGACTCCCAGGCCTTCAGCGTGCACAGCACTTGCGCGGCGAAAGCTTCGTGGATTTCGTAGTAGTCGAAATCCTGCAACTTGAGTTTGGCGTCGTTGAGCATGGCAGGTACTGCGTATGCAGGCGCCATCAATAAACCTTCCTCGCCGCCCAAGAAATTGACCGCAGCCGCTTTGCCGAAACTCAAATAAGCAAGCACGGGCAGACCCGCTGCGCGTGCCCAAGATTCGCTCGCCAACAACACGGCTGCGGCGCCATCGGTCAGCGGGGTGCTACTGCCCGCAGTCAAGGTGCCTGCACTCGAGCGGTCAAAGCTCGTGCGCAACGCCGAGAGCTTTTCGATCGACACGTCGGCGCGCACGTTGTCGTCGCGCTGCAACCCGGCCAGCGGCGTGACGAGCTCCGAGTAGAAGCCCGCTTGCCATGCTGCTGCCGCGTTTCGATGGCTGGCGTAGGCCAGTTGATCTTGCTCGGCGCGACTCACTTTCCAACGCTGCGCCATCTGCTCGCAGCTCTGTCCCATCGAAAGCCCGGTGCGTGGCTCGCCGGCGTTCGGCAACTCAGGGGCGAAATGTCTCGGTCGCAGTGACAAAAAGGGCGTGAGCTTGGCTAGTGCGCCACGGGCACGGTGTGCCTTCATCAAGATTTGCCGATAACCGCGCGGATACACGATCGGCGTATCGCTGACGGTGTCGACGCCAGCAGCGATCCCGCAATCGATCTGACCGAGCGCGATTTTATTGGCGATCTGAATCGCTGCCTCGAGACTCGTGCCACAGGCGCGCTGCAGATCATAGGCCGGCGTATGCGGGTCGAGCTGGGTGCCAAGCACGCTCTCGCGTGCCAGGTTGAAGTCTTTGGAGTGCTTCATCACGGCACCCGCCGCAACCTCGCCGAGTTGCCTTCCGGCCAGCCCGTACTTGTCGACCACGCCTTGCAGCGCGGCGGTCAACATCGCCTGATTGTCGAGCTTGGCGTAGGCGCCATGGGCTCGAGCGAACGGGATGCGAGACCCACCGACGATGGCGACGCGTCGGACCGACTGGCCTACCAACATATCAGCGTGCCTGCCCTTGCTTGAGTCGCTCGTGATAGCGATCACGTAGCGCACGATGACGCGAGTCGAGCGATTCGAGTTGACCGTTGGCCACGACGAGTTCAGGCAAGCTCGAGACCTCGAGCGGATCGCCGGACCACATCACGAGATCGGCGGGGCGTCCGACGGCGATGCTGCCGAAGCGGTCAGCGATACCAAAGATTTCGGCCGGGATTCGTGTGATGGCAGCGAGCCCATCCGCGAAGGGCATGCCATTGCTGACTGCATTACCGGCGGCTTGTCGCACCTTGCCGGCATCGTGCACTTCCGGGCTGCGCATCGAGAAGGCGACTGTGACGCCAGCTGCACGCAGTCGAGCTGCATTGGTGAGCGTCGCTCCCAAGGCATCGAAGCTGTTCGGTAGATTGTCGAGCGGATCGAGAATGACGGGAACGTTGGCCGCAGCAAGCTCGCTCGCTACGCGCCAGCCTTCAGCACCGCCGCGGATGACGCCACGAATTTTTTCTTCTTTGATGAACTGTAGAGTTCGACGGATATCGACGGCGCGATCGACATCAAATACGAACGGACCTGCGCCTTTCAGGTAGTCGAGCAGCACTTGACGGCCCGAGGGCGTCAAAAGGCGCTCATCGTGCACCATGACGAGATTCGGTGCGCGCGCCTCGACGACAGCTTGGCGGAGCAACATAAATTGTGCTGCGCGACTGCCACCGGAGAGGTCGTTGGCATCGCCACCAACGTCGATGAACATCGCACGCTGACTACCGGGCAGAGAGCCATCGAGTGAGGTGGGAGCACCGAGTCCCGCGACCATGCTGCCACCGGAGACCGACCCCGGTGTCAGCACCGTGAAAGTCACGCCGTTGCTGCGATGAATCGGCAGCGACATCGACTCCGGATTAAATGCCATCGTGACATCGAACTCAGGGCGCATCTGCCCCAAGCGATGCGAATGGTCGCCGGTCGTGCTCTCAAGTCCGATTTCTTCGAGACCGATGCGCGACAAGCCACCGAAAGTCCCCGGCGTCACCGCTTTGCCGGCGGCATCGACGATTCGCACGCCAGCTGGCGCCGATAGATTCTTACCGATCGCAGCGATTCGGCCATCCTGCACCAGAAGATCCGTATTTTGCAGCGGTCCGCTTGAGTCGACGGTAACCGTATGCACTGTCGCGTTGCGGATCAGCAGCGAAGCATTATCGGCATAAGCTGCGATCGCGGTCGTGGCTGCAAGCAGTGCCGCTGCGCGGAGGAGTCCGCGCCCCATCTTTGAACTCATCATTGCAGCACCCCCTGTGCAGCAGGCTGGCCGAGCAAGAAATCCGAATGTGGAATGCCCGATTGCGCGGCGCGATCGAAGCGTACGACGCCATCGACGAAGACAACTTGCGCTTGCGCATACACGCTGAACGGGTTGCCGTTCCACACGACCACATCGGCCATCTTGCCGGGCTCGATCGAGCCGGTGCGATCCTGAATGGAAAGAGCTTTCGCAGCGTTCGTCGTTACCCATTTGATGGCGTGTTCAGGGGCAATCTCACGGCCCATACGGCGCGCGTACGCGATGCCTTTCGCCGCCTCTTGGTTCAATCGTTGGATACCCTCGGAGGAGTCCGAGTGCACGATGGCGCAGCCGCCCGGCGCTGCATCGACGAGCACCATGTTCTCGGGAATCGCATCGTAGGACTCCATCTTGAAGCCCCACCAATCGGCCCAGACTGCCGCGCACACATTATTTTCGGCGAGCAAGTTAGAGATCTTGTACGCCTCGGTGGCGTGATGGAATGCGGTTACCTTGTAGCCGAATTCTTTGGCCATATCGAGCACGATGGCCATTTCGTCGGCGCGATAGCAGTGGTGCTGCACATTGATCTCGCCGCGCAAAACCGCCGAAAGAGTCTCGAGACGAAGATCGCGCTTCGGCGGGCGCAGCATGGGATTCTTTTCACCAGCGGCGCGTCGGGTCTCGTAGTTCTTCTGCTCGCGCATGTACTCCTGCGCTTCGATCCATTGCGCACGCCATCCGGCGACGTTACCCATACGCGTCGAGGGCAACACACGTCTGTTGCCGTAAACGCGCTTTGGGTTTTCGCCGCAGGCCATTTTCAAGCCATGCGGCGCTTCCGGGAACTTCATGCCCTGGTAAGTGACCGACGGCACATTCTTAACGGTGACGGAGCGACCACCGAAGAGATTCGCTGAGCCCGGCAGCACGTGCAGCGTGGTGATGCCACCCTCGAGCGCAGCCTCGAAGCCGGGGTCTTGCGGCCATATCGAGTGTTCCGCCCAAACTTGCGGTGTAGAAGGTGCCGTCGCTTCGTTGCCATCCGAGTGGGCCTCGACGCCAGGTGATGCATACACACCCAGATGCGAGTGCACGTCGATCAGACCCGGTGTGACCCACTTGCCTCGACCATCAACCATCTTGCCGCCCGCTGGCAGTTCCAGATCGCGACCGATCGCTGCGATTTTGCCGTCGCGCAGTAAAACATCGGTGCCATCGAGACGCTCACCCGTACCCGTGAGCACCGTGGCGCCCCGGATCAAGGTAGGCGCGCTGGTGGGAACCACGTAGGTCGAAGGGTATGCCGTCGTCGGGCTCGCGGCAGCGGGCACTTCGGTGGCTTTGCTGGTCTTCGATACGCTCGAAGCAGGTGCGCTGCTAGTCGCGCAGGCACTGAGGGTCGCGAGTGCGCTCAGCAGCGTCAGCACGGCGATCGGGTGTCGTCGGGTATCCATCGACATGGGGAGTGATTCTCCGGTGGCAGGATCGGTAGGTGGCAAGTCTATGACTAGCTGGTTGCGCCTGTCACACCCCATGCGGCAGGATGCGCCGCATGAGCTTCCGGAACTTCGAAGAGTTCTACCCATTTTATTTGGGTGAACACGCCGACCGCACTTCGCGGCGGTTGCACGTGATCGGCACCTCGGCCGCCGTGCTGCAGATGCTGGCAGCCGTTTTGACGCGTGAGCCGCTGCTGTTTTTGTCGGCGTTGCTGACGGGCTACGGATTTGCCTGGGTCGGTCATTACGTGTTCGAGAAGAATCGGCCCGCTACTTTCAAGCATCCCCTCTACAGCCTGCGTGGTGATTTCCGCATGGCTCGCGAGGTTTTCAGCCGTCGCATCCCCTGGTAGGGACTCCACTATGTCGTCCCGAATCGATCGCGTCTTCGAACGCCGTTTGGCTTCGCTCGTCAATTCAGGCGAGAAGAGGGTGTTGCAGGGCGGCCGACGCGGCGTCGAGAAGGAATCTCTGCGTGTCACACCGTCGGGCCGAATCGCCACCACCGCTCATCCGTCGGCGCTCGGTTCGGCACTCACCAACGATCACATCACGACCGATTATTCCGAAGCGCTGATCGAACTCGTCACGCCGACGTTCACTTCCAACTGGGAGTTGCTGCAGTACCTGTGTGATCTGCATCAGTTCGTCTACCGTCATCTCGAAGACGAGCTGCTATGGGCGACCAGCATGCCTTGTGTGCTTGACGGTGACGCCAGCATTCCGATTGCGCAGTACGGCCCGTCAAATGTGGGCCGTATGAAGACCATTTATCGGGAAGGTCTCGGGATTCGCTACGGTCGGGTGATGCAGGCGATCTCCGGCGTGCACTTCAATTATTCCTTTCCTCAAAAAATGTGGGAGCCGTGGGCTGCTATTTGCGAGTCGCATGATGCGGGCTCGGCATTCGTGTCGTCCGGCTACTTCGATCTGCTGCGCAACTATCGGCGTCACGGCTGGATCGTGCTGTATCTCTTCGGTGTGTCACCCACGGTGTGTAAGTCGTTTCTACGCGCACGCGGCGAGACGCTGCCGGAGTTCACTCGCGGCACGGCGTGGGAGCCTTACGCCACCTCTTTGCGTATGAGTGATCTGGGCTATCGAAATCGCAGTCAGTCGGGTGTCGAGGTGTCGGTCAATAGCCTCGAAGAATACGTACGCGATCTGACGCGTGCCACGAGCACCGTGCATCCGGAGTACGAGCGGCTCGGTGTGAAGGTCGACGGTCAGTACCGTCAGCTCAATGCCAATTTGCTGCAGATCGAGAACGAGTACTACGCCTTCATCCGTCCGAAGCGCGTGGCGCGTTCAGGTGAGCGTCCGACGCGCGCGTTAACCCGCGCCGGAGTCGAATACGTCGAGGTCCGGGCACTCGATGTCAGCGCTTTCGATCCGGTCGGCGTGAATCAAAACAAGATGCGATTTCTCGAGGCATTTCTGGCGTTTTGCCTGATGCGCGAGAGCCCGCTAATCGATCGCGACGAGCAGGCAACACTCGATGCCAATCACGTCAAGGTTGCAAGATCAGGTCGCGAGCCCGGCCTCAAGCTCAAGCGCGACGGTCGCGATGTCGACATGCTCAGCTGGGCTGCTGAAATTCTCGATCAGATGCAGGGGATCTGTGAGCTCCTCGACGAGGGTGATCCGAGCAAGCCATACAGCGCGGCATTGGCGGTGCAGGCGGCTAAAGTCAAAGAAGTGGAACTGACGCCCTCGGCACGCCTCATCCGTGAACTGCGAGATACGGGCGAGTCTTTCTTTGATCTGGCGCTGCGAACGTCGGCTACGCACAAAGCCTATTTCCTCGACCTCTATCAGCCGAACGAAGCGGTGCTGCGCCGGTTTGCCGAAGAAGCCGACGAGTCGCTGCGCAAAGCCGAAGCTATGGCGGCAGCGCCCCGCGGCGACTTCGATCAATATCTGGCCGACTACTTCTCGTAGATCGCAATCTCACGGCGTCCGGCAGAATCGCGCATGCCACGAAACATGCCGGGGCTGTTGAATTCGAGAGCGATATTGCCGGCACGATCGACGGCGATGATGCCACCCTCGCCACCGCGCTCGACCAGTTTTCGCTTAACGACTTCGGTCGCGGCTCGATCGAGGCTGTACCCTTTGTATTCCATCAGCGCGCACACGTCGTAGGCGACGACCGAACGGATGAAGTACTCGCCGTGACCGGTTGCCGAGACGGCACAGCTCGCGTTATTGGCATATGTGCCGGCACCGATGATCGGCGCATCGCCGATGCGGCCCCAGCGCTTGTTGGTCATACCGCCGGTTGAAGTCGCCGCTGCGAGATTTCCAGACGAGTCGACGGCCACGGCGCCGACCGTGCCGAGCCCCGACAACTCGTTGCGCGGTTGGGTGCGACCTTGCAGCACACGCTCTAGCTGCTGCTTGCGCTGCGGCGTGATGAAAAACTCATTCGGCACGAACTCGAAACCGCGGCTGTTGGCGAACTCCTCAGCGCCCGCACCGTAGAGCATGACGTGCGGAGAATCCTCCATCACCTTGCGAGCCAGGTCGATCGGGTGACGAATGCGCTTGACGCCAGCGACGGCGCCAGCTTTTAAATCGTGCCCCGTCATGATCGATGCGTCGAGTTCCGCATGTCCCTCATGGGTCAGCACGGCGCCACGGCCCGCATTGAAGAGCGGGTTATCTTCGAGAATGCGAACCGCCGTCGTGACGGCGTCGAGGCTACTGCCGCCTCGCTCGAGCACTGCATAGCCCGCATCGAGCGCCTCGGCGAGACCTGCGCGATAACTCGCGCCATCGTCGGGGCCGAGCTGCTCGCGTGCGATCACGCCCGCGCCGCCATGGATGGCGATCGCGAGAGGCCGCTTAGTTTCGGCATCGGCCGAGTGCATTGCGCCGATCGAGGTCAATAACAGCGCAGCGGTGATGGTCATGACGGATGTGGGTCGCATAGTTCGACGGCTCCTGCCCGAAGTGGCTATGATCAGGTCGATTCGCATGATTGTAGCGGCAAGCAACGAGGGGGAACGATGCAGCCGGAGCGAGTGACTTTCGATCGGCGTTTCATCGCGATCGCCGTGGTGTTGCTGTTGTCGACCCTGCTGGTAGCACCGCTCTTTCGAGGTGCCATGATCGCGCTGGCTATCGTGGCGGCGGTGCTCGCCGCGTTGCCGCGAGGAACTCGCGGCGTGGTGTTTGCCACGATGGTGGGTCTCGCAACGGGTGTCGCCTCGATCAATCTTTTTGCGATCGGCATCTTCCAAGGCCCCATCACCGCCGAGTTTGGGTGGAGTCAAACGGAATACGCGTTCGTCACGCTGATCGGCACTATCGTGACGGTCGTATCGTCGCTCTACATCGGTAAACTCTTCGATCGTCAGGGCGTTCGTCGCTGGGCCATCATCGGCATCATTCTTTTCGCCTTGGCCTTGATTTCGCTGTATTGGCTCACGCCGAACCTGCTGCATTTCTACGCGGTCTTCGCACTGATTCCGATCATTGGCGCGGGCACGTCTTCGATTGCCTACTCTCGTGTGGTAGCAGCATGGTTCGATCGTCGCCGTGGTCAGGCGTTTGGAGCAGCATTGGCGGGCATCGGCATCGGTGGCGCCGTGTTGTCATCGGTTTCACAGTTTTTGATCGATGCGGTCGGCTGGCGCGGCGCCTACGCGGGGCTCGGCATTCTCACGCTGCTCATCACGTTGCCTATCGTGCTGTGGAAGTTGCGCGATACGCCCAGTGAAGTAGGGCTCGGGCTCGATGGTCATGTGCCTAGTGAATCAGCGATTGACTCAGTCGAGACTCGCGCCACGCGGACTGGCGAGCCTGCCCGTATCGGCTATACCGCCACCGAGTCGCGTCGCTTACCCCGTTTTTGGTGGATGTTTGTCGCGTTCTTGTTGCTTGCTTTTGCAATCGGCGGCGTACTGATCCCGTTGGTGCCGATTTTGCGTGCTCGCGGCATCGACCCGGCGCAGGCTGCGGCCGTGCAGGGTGCGTTAGGTCTCGCGTTGATCGTCGGGCGTGCCTTTGCCGGATTCCTGATGGATCGGTATTTCGCGCCGTATGTGGCCGCGTCGATCTTGATCTTTCCGATTATCGGTGTGGTGCTGCTCGCGCTGGATGCCAGCAGTACCACGGCCTTGGTAGCGGCTGTTTGTATCGGCCTTGCTGCTGGTGCCGAGCTCGATGTGATTGCCGTGTTGATCACGCGCTATTTCGGCAACGTGGCGTACGCCGAAAACTACGGTTGGCAGTACGCGGCCTGGACCTTTGGTTCCGGTACGGCGGTCATCGCAACCAACCGCGCTTTTGACGTGCTCGGTACCCACACGCCCGTGCTGTGGATCTATGTCGTGCTGTTTGCGATCTCGGGGCTCATGATTGCGCGCCTTGGCAGATATCCCGACTTGCCTCCGGCCACACGCAATCTTTGAGCGCGATCGAGATATCAGATAGTTTCGTGACATCGGGTCGCATACGTGACGCGATGAGCTTGCGCGCCGCCATCTGATCTTTGGCCATGTTGACCGTGTCGATGGCGATGAACTCGCCGTCGCGTAGGTAGCACACCGAGAAGCTGTGGTTTGCGGGGTCGCCACGGAGAATGGCTCGATCATGGCCATCGGCGAGTCCGACGATCAGCAGCTTGTGATGATACTGATCCGACCAGAACCAGGGCACGCGATCATGCTGAGTTGGCGTGCCCGTGATGTTGGCCGCGACGGTGTTCGCCTGCTCGAATGCGTTGTCCACGGATTCGAGTCGAATGCGACGACCGTAATGCGCTGAGGGGTGATTGCTGCAATCGCCGATGGCGAATATCGCGGGATCCGAAGTTCGACAATATTCATCGACGATGACGCCGTTATCGCAAGCAAGCCCGGCGCTCTGTGCAAGCTCGTCGGTGGGCAACACACCGATACCGACGACCACCAGATTCGCTGCGATACTCCCGCGATCTGTCTCTACCGCGGCGATTCGTCCGTCGGTGTCGCCACACAGTGCCAACACACGCGCACCCAACTCGATCTTTACGCCGTGGCTTGCATGTTCGCGCTCGTAATAACGCGAGACAGGCTCGGCGACGACCCGATTCATCACTCGATCAGCCATCTCGAGCACGGTGACTTCCATGCCAAGTTGGCGCAATGTCGCAGCGACCTCAAGGCCGATGTAACCGCCGCCGATGATCACGGCGTGCTGGCCCACGTGTACCTCGGTACGCAGATGGTCCGCGTCGCTCAGCGAGCGCAGATAATGAACGCCGGCCAGGTCGGCACCCGGCATCTTCAAGCGGCGCGGGTGGCTGCCGGTTGCGATGACGAGGTGTTCGTACTCGAGCATCGTGCCGTCATCGAGTTGCACTTGCTTTGAGTGCCGATTGATCGCGATCGCTCGGCGTCCGAGTCTCAACTCGACCCGCTGCTCGTCGAAATAGGTTGGTTGTCGTAACTGTAAACGGTCGAGACCGAGCTCCCCGGCGAGGTACTTTTTCGACAGCGGTGGACGTTGATAGGGAAATCCCTCATCACCCACCAGTGTGATCGCGCCGACATACCCGCGACGGCGCAAGGAATCGATCAGTTGGGCAGCGGCTTGTCCGGCCCCGATAATCGCAACGCTCATGGCGGCCGAGAATAGGGCATTCCGTCAATCGCGCACCACCACTGGGCGCTTTTTGGATCACGCTGCGCCATAATGGTGCGGCTGCTGGCATGCGAGCAGCGTGGGTAGCGGAAAAATCGCGCTCGCAGGTTCTCGCCGTCGTGGCACGGAAGGTGCAATATTCCTTTCAAGCCGTGTACGGCGCCAGCATCGGGAGCAACACAACATGAAACTCGTCACAGCCATCATCAAGCCGTTCAAGCTCGACGACGTGCGCGCTGCGCTCTCGGAGATCGGGGTCTCGGGTATGACGGTGACCGAAGTCAAAGGTTTCGGTCGTCAGCGCGGTCACACCGAGTTGTACCGTGGTGCCGAGTACGTGGTCGATTTCGTGCCCAAGACTCGCATCGAGGTTGCCGTACGGGCGGATCTCGTCGATCAAGTGACCGAAGCCATCGTCAAAGCCGCCAAGACCGGCAAGGTGGGCGACGGCAAGATTTTCATTACGGACATCGATCGCGTCGTGCGCATTCGTACGGGCGAGACGGATGAGTCGGCTCTCTGATGCCCAAGGCGATCCGGATACACGAGGTCGGCGGTGCCGACGTCTTGCGCTACGAAGACTTCGACCCGGGTCCGCCAGCAGAAGGTGAGTTGCAGCTGCGCCATACGGCCGTCGGCCTCAACTATATCGACGTCTACGATCGCACCGGGCTCTACCCGATGCCGCTGCCCGCTGGTTTAGGCCGCGAGGCTGCGGGCGTTGTCACGGCGGTCGGCCGTAAAGTCAAAGGTTTCAAGAAAGGCGATCGCGTCGCTTACGTACACACGCAGCCCGGTAGTTACTGTGAGCTGCGCAACTTGCCGGCAGCGCGTGTCGTGAAGTTGCCGAAAGCGATCAGCGATGAACAGGCTGCCGCCATGATGCTGAAGGGTCTGACAGCCCAGTACTTGTTGCGCCGCACCTATCGCGTCAAGAAGGGCGATTGGATTGTAGTGACAGCGGCCGTCGGTGGTGTCGGCAGTATTTTGTGTCAATGGGCGAAGTCACTCGGTGCCAAAGTCATCGGCGTGGTGGGTAGTGACGCTAAAGTCGCCCTAGCGCGACGCGAGGGCTGCAAGCAGGTTCTCGTGATGGGCAAGGATGATCTCGTCGCTCGAGTCAAAGAAATCACCAAAGGCGCCGGCGTGCCGGTGGTATACGACTCGGTCGGCAAGGAGACGTTCTTCGCTGCGCTCGATTGCCTTGCGCCGCTTGGCATGATGGTGACCTACGGCAATGCGTCCGGTCCTCCACCGCTGATGTCGCCGATGGAGCTTGCCAAGCGCGGCTCACTGTTTCTGACGCGTCCGTCGTTATTCGCTTATATCGCCAAGCGCGAAGATCTAGATGCGGCCGCCAAAGAATTGTTCAGGGCCGTGACCACTCGTAAGATCAAGTTACACGTGGGCCAGCGTTACCCCCTGTCGGAAGCAGCGCAGGCCCATCGTGATCTCGAGGCGCGAAAGACGGTCGGTTCGACCGTGCTCATTCCCTGACGAGACAATTCCTGGTGGTCTATTGCCCCGGCTTCAGGATGCCGATGAGGGCTGAGAGCGCCACACCCGCCCAGATCGCGAGCACATAGGGGCGGCAGGCGCCCATGCCATCGGTCATCTTCTGATCGCTCTCGGGCGTCGGGCCTGTGGAGGCCAATACTTTGAAGCCTTCGATGAACGGCGGAATCTTCAAGCGAATCATGAAGCCGCAGAAGATCAGGAAGGCGAAAATCAACAGTTTGGCGGCAAGCCAGGGATACGGTTGCAGCGGACCGGTTACCCAGTGATAACCCACCGACGCGATGATCGCGATGATCATGAACACGCGGAATCGACGATCCCAGTCGGCGAGGGTGCGAGCGAAAGGGGTGCCCTCCCGAGCGTGGATGGTATGCACCACCCAAACCCAAATCGGACCCAAGGCGACGATGGCGATCGTCTGCCACAGCGGATGTTCGTAGCCGATGAATTCGGCCAACACGCCACCCACCGTGAGCATCAGGGCGAGACAGTAGCGGGGCAACATGTCGAGATTGATGAAGATCTTGAATGCGGCAAGCCGTGCATCACGCGACAAATTCGTGTTCGTGACGAACTTGCTCGAGTAGAACACGCCAGCATCACCACCGAGCCAATAAACGAACAACAGGATGTGAAGGTACTTCAGCAGCCCGTGCGCAAGACTCATCTCTTCCATGGAAACCCCCGGTCAAAGCAACTTCGTAAGACTACCAAAGAAGGTCCGGCGCTCCGGTCTGCGCCCCCTCGCTCACCACGCTCCGGACGGGTTTGCGTTCAGCGACCGACATCCTTGAGGAACTGTTGGTACTGCTCGTCGTTCTCGTGACCGAGACGATCGTCGAGCTCTTCGCGGTACAAGTAGAAGAGTCGTGCCAGAAACTTCTGTCGCCAAGCTTCGCGCTCGGCTTGTACGGCCTCATCAGGTTCGAAGCCTTGCACCTCGTCGGCTAGCACGATGCCCTTTCGAGCGGCCACTCGTTCGAGCGTATCGACTCGTTCGTACAGCACGGCCATTTCGGTAGCCATGGCCATCAGCATGCCCTGCAGTCGATCAGTCTCGACATCTTCGAAGAACTGGGGACGTCGTCCTTTGATGCTGCGTTTGACGGAGATGCTCATTTTCGGGTCACCAGTACTTGCCATGCGTTACCCGGCGCAAACTCGCCAGCCTCGAAGCTGCGATCATGTCCGGCTGCGGCTCGATACGCCGAGGGCGCCATGCAGAATTCGACATTTTCTGGCGCGAAGCCCGCTTTGATGCTGAGGGCAACTTGGTCAACTTCGCGCATTGCGCCCCAATAGGGTTCGTTGTTGTACCAAGTCTCGCAGTCGAGCATGAATTGGTTGAATTCATCCATTGCCCAGAAAGGTGGTAAATCGCCGTGCACCGCGATTCCGCCGGGAGCGAGTAGTCGCCAAGTTTCGCGCAGGATGGCGGGCAAGGCCTTGGCGGAGGTTTCGTGAAAGAGAATCGATGAGGTGATCAGATCAAAGTGTCCGTCTGGAAAGTTCGTCGCCGTCGCATCCTGCTGTGAAAAGTGCACACGCTTGCCTAGAGATTCGGCTCGCGCATGCGCGTAGCGCAGTAACGACGGGCCGATGTCGATCGCATGGACCTCGGCTTGTGGGAATGCATCGACGAAGGGTAGGGTGCTGTGCCCCACGGTGCAGCCGAGATCGAGTATTCGCCGAGGCTTGAAGTCCGGAAAACGATCGCGAACGAATTTCGCAGCAGAACCTCCGATGTCATCGTTCATCGGTCCCATCATGCCAAGCGCGTAAAGATAGACGCCGCGGTCGTATAGCGCGCCGGCGGTGACGTCATCCTGGCCACCGTCGCCACCGTAACCGCCAGGCATACAGTGGATATCCACACCGACTGCATACTTCGGCAGCGACAATTTCGGATTCAATGTCAACGAACCGCGCGGTGTCTTGCCTCGCGAGCGGGCTCGCTCGACGAGTTCGGGCAACGTTCGCTCGATCGAATCGAGCACCACATCCCACAACAACTCCTGGCTCACCCGCTGCAGCGAAGCATAGTTGCGAAAGAGAGGGTGCTGCGTCATCAACTCGCGGATCTCGTGACGATCCCGCGGTGGATGTCCCGCGCGCCGTTCGAAGACCGGCTTCACCTCATGGTGGTAGGTGGCGTGGATGCCCGGGACGATATCGCTTTGGATAAAGGCTTTGAAACTTCTGACGAACTCCTGCCTTGCTCGCTCGTCGCGATCGGCCTCGACCAGCATGCCGTGCGGACCTTGCGGTACCGCAAAAAACGCATTCGATTGAGATCCCATGATCAGCCCCCCTGTTTAGGGGGTTTTAGTGTGGTTCGACTGCCGGTGTGCCAACGACCGATGCCGCTGACCTCAGGTTGGACATTACAATGTCGAGGTGGATCTCGAAGCCGTCACCAACCGATTCGCTCCTGAACTGATTGCCTGGCATGCGAGGGCTGGCCGTCACGACCTGCCGTGGCAGCGCGAGCGCACGGCCTACCGCGTTTGGATCAGCGAGATCATGTTGCAGCAGACGCAAGTGTCGACCGTGATTCCCTACTACGAGCGTTTTATGCGGCGCTTTCCAGATGCGCGTTCGCTCGCCGATGCGCCGATCGACGAGGTGCTTCACCTCTGGACGGGCCTCGGCTACTACGCTCGCGCTCGCAATCTGCATCGTGCCGCGATCGCGATTCGTGATGAGCACGGTGGCGAATTCCCACTGACCTTCGAATCCGTAGCGGCTTTGCCTGGTATCGGCCGTTCGACTGCGGGCGCCATTCTGGCTTTATCGACGGGTGCGCGACATCCGATCCTCGATGGCAACGTGAAGAGAGTGCTATCGCGGGTTTTTTTGATCGATGGCGATCCAGCCGCGAAGAAAACCCTCGACGATCTCTGGACTCTGTCGGAGGCCTGCACGCCGCAGCACGATCTGGCCACCTACACGCAAGCCATCATGGATCTAGGCGCCACGCTCTGCACTCGAAGCAAGCCTGCGTGTGTACTGTGCCCCATGACGGACTTCTGTGGTGCGCGTGCGATGCACAGGCAAGGCGAATTGCCTGCAAAGAAGCGGCGTCAGAGTCGTGCTGAGCGGCGATCAAAGCGAGTGTGGATGCCCATCATTCGCGATGCACAAGGGGCGGTATATCTCGAGCGTCGCCCAGCGCGCGGGATCTGGGGTGGCTTGTGGTGCCTACCGGAGTTCGAGACGGCGAGTGCGGCGAACGCTTTCGTCAGAAATCATTTCACCGCTTCAGAGGGCTCGGTCGAACTCGGTGTCATCGAGCATTCCTTCACGCATTTCGATCTTCAGATCCAACCTCTGGAGTTCACTTTACCGACAAGCGCTGCCTCGCGTGTGATGGAGCCAGACAGAGAGCTTTGGTATAAGTTGTCGCTCGAGTCCGCAAGCCCGCGCATCGGTTTGCCGGCGCCTATCAAACTACTACTCGAGTCCCTCGACTCAGGAATAGACCGATGACTCAAGCCGTTCGTATGGTCCAGTGTGTGTTGCTCAAGAAAGAGGCCCCTGGCCTCGAGCGCCCTGTTTATCCGGGGGACCTCGGCGCACGCATTTGGCGCAACGTCTCGAAAGAAGCGTGGCAGCGCTGGATCGCGCATCAGACGATGCTGATCAACGAGTATCGCCTCGTGGCCGTCGAACCCAAAGCGCGAAAGTTTCTCGAGGCTGAGATGGAGAAATTTTTCTTCGGCGAAGGTGCTGCGAAGCCCGAGGGTTACGTCGCACCGACGTGAGCGACTAGCTGCGCTGTTTCAAAAACTCCGAGTCTTCGAACAGGAATTCGTTCCAGGTCGCCGTTTCGAAGATTTTGGGAACCAATTTCTTAGCGCCCGCATAAACGGGCTTCGGTAAGGCTTCGAGGCTCGAGATCTTGCCGCCAAAGCCTCGCACCACCGTTCCGCCCGCGCGCTCTCCCATCCCCATCCAGGGGGCCCAGCGCGTCTTATTCTGCAGTTGCAGATGAGCGGGCGCCGATGTGATCGAGGGATTGAGTA
>JACCEA010137415.1_pt1 | contig 20047 bp, 17 predicted proteins | sample 7449851 | NCBI WGS metagenome assembly JACCEA01 (sample SAMN15323453, study PRJNA562643) | freshwater metagenome | isolation source: river surface water | place: USA:Blue River Watershed | collected 2017-08-18
AAAAAAGATATTTTACAATACATTGCTAATAAAAAAGCGGGGCTTGTTCAAGCACCAATTGTTGCACAATCGACGAGTGCCCCTGTCATAGCTGCTCCTGTTACACCAGCGCAACAACAATCTGCACCAATTTATCAAGCACAGCCAACAGCTCCAGCAAATCAATTTCCACCTGTAGATTATGGATTTAGCAGTTCGAACAATGCTGGCAAATTTGCTAGTCCAGAAGAAGTGATTGTGACAGGAAATACTGAAATCATAGAGATGGATCGTATGCGTAAATTGATTGCAAAGCATATGGTGGATAGTGTTCAAACAAGTCCGCATGTCACTTCCTTTGTAGAAGCAGATGTAACTAATATGGTTGTTTGGAGAGAAAAAGTGAAACAACTATTTGAAAAAAGAGAAGGTACTAAATTAACTTTCACTCCTATGTTTATGGAGTGTATCGCAGCGACACTTGAAAAATTTCCATATATCAATTGTAGCTTACAAGGTGATAATATCATTTTAAAGAAAGATATAAATATCGGAATGGCTACTGCCCTTCCTTCTGGCAATCTAATTGTTCCAGTTATCAAAGGAGCGAATCAATTGAGTATTGTTGGTTTAAGTAAAGCGGTGAATGGCTTAGCAAATGCAGCAAGAAACAATCAATTAAAACCACAGGATACACAAGGTGGCACATTTACTGTAACTAATGTGGGTACTTTTGGTTCAATTATGGGTACACCAATCATCCCTCAACCTCAGGTAGCTATTTTGGCTTTAGGTGCTATTAAAAAACGACCAGTTGTCATCGAAACACCAGCAGGAGATGCTATATTAGTTCGACATATGATGTATTTATCTATGAGCTACGACCACAGTATTGTGGATGGCGCAATGGGATCAAGTTTCTTATCAGCAGTAGCAAAAGCATTTGAAAATTGGGATCCAAATAGACAATGGTTTCAATATGTTTAATTGAAGAATAATAGAATTTTATAAACAATAAAGCCTCCAAATTGGAGGCTTTATTGTTTTGGAATAAAATAAATACTATTTTATAGGAATAAGTTCTATCAATATCCTAATCCTAAATCTCTACCTTTCATAATTGCAGGAACACCTTTAGACATCCAAACAGGCATCGGTGCCCCTTTTAAATAATGGTCAAAAAATTGTTGCTCTCTTATTTGAATATCTTTTCTATTTTTTCTTTCAACTAAATTATGGGCTTCATTATTATATACCAACATCCATATTGGCTTACTTAATCGGCGCATTGCTGTAAACATTTCAATACCTTGATACCAAGGCACTGCATCATCAGCATCATTGCTCATTATAACAATTGGTGTTTTCACTTTATTCAATTCAAATAATGGTGAATTCTTAATGTATAAATCTGGACGCTCCCATAAGTTAGCTCCAATCCTACTTTGGGTCTTCTCATATTGGAATTGTCTATTGATACCAGCACCCCATCGAATTCCACCATAAGCACTTGTCATATTCACAACTGGTGCTCCAGCCCAAGCTGCAGCATAAAGATTAGTTTTAGTAATTAGGTAGGCAATTTGATAACCACCCCAACTTTGTCCTTGTAATCCTATTCTTGTACTATCAATAAAACCTTTTTGAATAATGGCCCTTGTACCACTAACTATATAATCATAAGCGCCTTGTCCAGGATATCCTTTTTTATACCAAATATCTGGCACAAAAACAACATAACCTCTACTAACAAAGAAAGGGATATTTAATCTTGAAGGGGTTGGTGAAGGGGGTAAATAGTTGTGTAAAGTCTGGTTATTACGTTCATAGAAATATACAATCATTGGATACTTCTTTTTTGAATCAAAATCTTCAGGTAAATACAAAATACCTTCGGCAGTTTTATTTGTATAAGACTTCCATTTTACCAATTGAGATTGCATCCAATTATATGAAGCTTGTTGTGGATTTATAGTTGTTAACGCAGTTGGATTTTGTTTTTCTTCCGACATAACATAATGGAAAAGATTACCAGCATTCTTTTCATCTTCTTGCATTACAACAAAATCATTGGTATTTTTTGCTCCAACTATTGTTGTAAGATGCATTGGCAGATCATTAAGACTAAATACAGCACGATTGCTTAGGTCTAATAAAGAAAGACCTTCATTTTTGTCTATCTCATTAAAAGATTTTAAAAGAATGGTATCTTTGAATCCAATATACTTTTTATCCTGTTTTAAATTAACAAAACGATAAATCCTTTTAGTATTTCTTCCCTTCGTTAGTAATTGTGATGCGTTTAATCCAGTCGCATCAACTAACCATAAATCATATCTATCGTAGAGAATAAAACTCTTGTTATTGTCCATCCACATTGCTACTCCATAGGCATTAGGATCGTCAGGAACGTCATTGTCTTCGTCATACAATGGATAAGGGATATCTTTTGCAATATGTTTAGATTGCTTCGTTATTGTATTATATGATTTGTATTGTTTAGCTACTTCGTCATAATAAACAACTACAGAACCATCATATGAGGCAGTTACTAAATTACCTTTTAATCCTTTATGAATTAATTGTTTTACACCATTAGAAGTTTGAATAGCATAAAGGTCTCTTTTTCCATAACCCTCCCATTGACTCGCAATTGTATAATTAGAATCAATTGTTGCCATCGCAAATGATCCATCACCTTCATTCGTATACTGAATTTGGCGATCATTTATTTTTCCTAAATAGGTGAATTGGTTAGTTGCCGGCTTGAATATAACAGCTTCTGTACTTTTTAAACTAGTTTCCAAACTTTTCAATTGAGTAGATTGTAAATTAGCGTCGGTATAATTCCAGATATCTACACTAACCCTATCAAATTCTGGCAAACTAGTATCTTTAATAGGCAAAATTGGTAGTATACCAAAATTTAAAATGGCACCAGATTTACTAAAAGTTAACTTCTTGTCACCACCAATTGTATATTGAAAAGGCATTGAACTATGTTTTCTATCAAAAACATAGTTTGCAGAATCAGCACCATTTGTATAGTAAGCCAAACTATAATCTTTTTGCAAAACCTTATTTGCACTATCTTTTTCAATAAGATAAGCTAATTGCCTCCCATCTTCATCCCAACTTAGACTTATAGCATTGTAAATATTAGTAGACAAGGTTTTAAAAACAGTATCATTTGTTGGCGTTAATAAAACTTGAGCCGGTGTGGATTTAGTTTTTGCTTTTACAATAGCGAGCGCTTGTCCCTGTGGTTGAATTTGATATTGTAAAACATTATTTACAATACGTTCAGACTTGTTTTGTAAACTGTGTACTATTAAATCCGAACCTTCTTTACTAATATCAATCTTTTTATCTTTTAAATAAACTAAAATTTGACTATTGTGTTCGGGTATCTGATAGGATTTTACAGATGCTATTTTATTGATAATTATAGATGTTAAATCAATGACTACTAAACTATCTTTTGGCATTTCTTCAGGCTTTTTCTTTGCTATTTTTGCTTGCCTTGTTTCATTGAATGTGGGTTTAATTTTAGCAATAGCAAAATTGCTATTTTCTGTAAATTGAACTTGAGTTCCTCTTTCAATTTTAATTTTTTGGCCATTTTTTAAATGTTGAATGATTAATTGACCATCTCCTTCTTGTGGGGAAATTGTATAAGTCATCCAACTTCCATCATTTGATACAACTACATCTTTGATAGATTGCCATTGATCATAAACAGTATGATCTAAAGGTTTTTTTTGTGCATTTACGGTTAAAGTTAACAGTATAAAACTAAGGATTAAAATACGCTTCATAAAGGATTAATTGAATAATCAATTTACGATAAAGTTTAAAAAAAGCGTAATCTATTTATGATTTTGTTGGCTAATGACACGTTTCATCTGAAGTAAAACCGAGATGCCAATTAATACAATTCCAATATAAAACCCCTTGCCCATTTGTTTATGCTCATCAAATAGAAGTACAGCAATAATAATACCATATACTGGTTCTAAATTTAATGTAACATTCATGGTGAATGCACTTATTCTTTTGAGGGCATTTAACATTAAATAGTTAGATAAAACTGTGCAAACCAATGCCAAAATAACTAACCAAAACCAATCTGTTTTGGTGGGGAATATAAATGCGCTATGTTGATAAGTATTTATAACTAAAATAACTAATGAAAGAAACAATAAACCTCCAGACATTTCGAAAGTTTGTATCGACTGAGTTGTATAGGTTGAAGTTAGTTTTTTATTAATGATTGTAAATATAGAAGCAAATAAAGCAGATATTAACCCAACAATGATGCCATTCCTAAAATGTATATCAAATTGGAAGATAAAAAAAATGCCTATTAGACTTAATGAGCCTATAAAAATATCATTCCAAATAAACTTTGACTTATTAATAAATGGATCAAGTATCGCAGTAAAAATGCCAACGCTAGAAATACAAACTAAGGCAATAGAAACATTTGCTAATTTAATACTACCATAGAAACAAACCCAATGAATGGCAATTAAAACACCAACTAGCATCAATTTAAGTTTATCTTTTGATGTTAACTTATAATCGGATTTATGAAATAGATAGATAGGTATTAAAGCTAAAACCGTTAGAATCATTCTATAGAAAACTAAGATTAATCCATTCAATTGTATAAGATTCCCAATTGGTGCGGTTAACCCAGCTAAAATGACAAAAAGATGTAATTGAATTAAGGAATTCTTAAAACTGCTCACGCTTAATTTGTTTAATAAATCTGCCAGTAAAAGAAGCCCATTGCATATTTAAAACACCATATATAGCTTCTTCAATAATTCCTTTAGACATTTTACTTACTCCAATTTTTCTATCAATAAAAGTGATTGGTACTTCTTTAAGTTTAAAACCTAATCTCCAAGAAGCAAATTTCATTTCAATTTGAAATGCATAACCAATGAATTTGATATTATCCAATTGCATGGATGCAAGTACCTTGTTTTTGTAACACATAAAACCCGCAGTCGGATCTTTTACAGGCATTCCTGTTATTATTCTAGTATAAAGTGAACCACCTTTTGAATAAATTAAACGATCCAAAGGCCAATTTTCAGTAGCGCCCCCTTTTACATATCTACTTCCTATAGCCACATCCGCACCTGCTTCACAAGCTGCTAATAAGCGGTTTAGATCCAATGGGTTATGTGAAAAATCTGCATCCATTTCAAATATGTAATCATAGTTATTTTCCAAAGCCCATTTAAAACCATGAATATAAGCTGTACCTAATCCTAACTTTCCTTTTCTTTCTTGTATAAATATTTGACCTGGATGAAGTAGCATTAACTCTTTAACAATCAATGCAGTACCATCTGGAGAGCCATCATCTACAACCAAAATATGATATTGATTTTGTAAATCTAATACCGAATGAATGATAGATGCAATATTTTCTTTCTCGTTATAAGTTGGTATGATGACAATTTTCTTCACTTTCTATTGGGGGGTATAGTAATAAAAAATTTATTTAATGATAGTAAATATAAGTTATTTATTTAATATTGATCTATTTAAAATCTCTGTAAGTTTTTGTTTCGTATGTAAGGCAAAATCTCCTTTCATCATCCAATCATAGTATTGGGGCTCTTCTTTTAGTACCTGTGTTACTGGTTTGCCTTTGTGTTTCCCGAAATTAAAAGTTTCAACTCCATTCTCCATCACAAATCGACGTGCAAAATCAACAATTTGATCCTCTCCAGTAAATTTGACGATAGACTCTACAGTATTTCCAATTGATGGATATTTTTCCAATTGAGCTTCTAGCACTTCCCAGGTTGCTGTAGCGTCTGCTTCTGCTGTATGCGCATCTTCTAAACTTTTATTACAATAAAATTTATATGCTGCAGTTAATGTACGTTGCTCCATCATATGGAATACTTTTTGTACATCTAATAATTTTCGATTTTCAATATCCACAGAAATACCTGCTCTTAAAAATTCTTCGTTTAACATTGGTATGTCAAAACGATTGCTATTATATCCTGCTAAATCTGCGCCTTCAATAAATTGTTTAATTTCATTCGCAATTTGCTTAAAACTAGGCGCATCTTTAACCATTTCGTCTGTGATGCCATGTACATTCGTTGTAACAGGTGGTATGGGCATCTCTGGATTTACTAATTTCCGTTTAACTAATTTTGAACCATCAGGCATAATTTTTACAATAGCAATTTCTACTATTTTATCCGTACTTACATTGATACCTGTTGTTTCTAAATCAATAAAACAAATTGGTTGAGAAAGTTTTAATCGCATAAGCTATATTATTAGTCCGAAGTTAAACAATATGCCAATGTAAAAGCTAGTTCTAATTCAAAACTTAAAAAGAAATAACTAAATTTGAACTTAAAAACAATAAGAAATGAATTGGCAGCCAATAAACGCGATAGAACAACTAGAAAGCATTAAAATTGCCTCATATGATACCCCTCAGGTTATTTTTAAACATAGTACAACTTGTAGTATAAGCAGGATGGCCTTAGATAGATTTGAACGTGCATCAGCACCAGATGGTGTTGATTTCCATTACCTTGATCTATTAAACCATAGACCTATATCTACACAAATAGCTGAAATGTTTCAGGTGCACCATGAGTCACCTCAGGTATTATTGATTAAAAACGGAGAATGCATTTATGAGGAGAGCCACTATGGTATCATGATGGATGAACTTATATCCTTTCTATAACCATTGCGCTTGCACCCCCACCCCCATTGCAAATAGCTGCAGCGCCATATTTTGCATGATTATCATTCAAAATATGTGCCAAAGTGACAATGATTCTAGCTCCACTACAACCAAGTGGATGGCCAAGAGAAACAGCACCACCTCTTACATTCACTTTAGATGCTTCTATTTTTAATAGATTTGTATTCACAATACCTACAACTGAAAATGCTTCATTAAATTCAAAAAAATCAATTTCTTGAATAGATAGATTAGCTTTTTTTAACGCTTTTGGTAAAGCTAAAGCAGGGGAAGTTGTAAACCACTTTGGATCCTGCTCTGCATCAGCAAAGCTCTTAATTTTTGCAATAGGCTTTAAACCAAGTGCTTCCATACGTTCTCCACTCATTAAAATTAGTGCAGCAGCACCATCATTCATTGTACTTGCATTGGCTGCGGTAACAGAACCAGATTTTGTAAAAGCAGGGTTTAAACTTGCTATTTTATCGAATTTAACATTAAACGGTTCTTCATCTTTTGTGACTGTAATTGGATCCCCTTTTCTCTGAGGTATAATAACAGGGACAATTTCATTATTGAATAAACCCTGCTCAATTGCAGTTTGTGCTTTTTTATAACTTCCAATTGCAAATTCATCTTGCTCATCTCTGGATATATTATTTTCAGTTGCACATAAATCTGCAAAGTTTCCCATTGCCACTTGATCATAAACATCTACCAAACCATCCTTAGCTAGTCCATCGAAAGATGTCGTATCGCCGTATTTGTTGCCCCAACGTTGATTCATATTATAAAAAGGGACATTAGTCATACTTTCCATCCCTCCAGCTACAACAATTTCATTTTCTCCTAACAGGATTGATTGTGCAGCTAACGCTATCGATTTCATTCCACTAGCACAAACTTTATTTACAGTTGTACAAATAACTTTATCTGGCAAACCAGCTAATTTGGATGCTTGTCTAGCAGGAGCTTGACCTAAACCTGCCTGTATAACCGAACCCATATATACTTCATCTACTAAATTTACATCCAATTGAATTTTATCTATGGCGCCTTTAATGGCTACTGCCCCTAATTGCGTTGCAGATAAACTTTTTAAAACCCCGCCAAAAGAACCAATTGGGGTTCTAACCGCAGCTACGATATAAACTTCTCTAGACATAAAACAGAAATTATAAATTAATAATTTAAAACCCTTATGATTCTGGCATTAAACGTATACCACCATCTTCTATCGTTATTTTTTTTGCTTTGTACAACATGCCCACATTCATTTTAAATGCCTTTTTACTGATTCCAAAGAATGCATAGATATCTTCTGGAGAAGATTTATCATGATAGGGTAAGAAACCTTTATGCAGTTTTAATAACTGAATTAGTTTTAATTGATCATCATCTAATTTTTCTACACCTTGTTTTCCTATTCCAATATCTAACTTATTGCCTTCTCTGATTTTTTTAACAAAACCTTCGTCAATAAATTGTCCAATATGTAAATGAGTAAAAACTTCATTCTTATAAACCAGACCTTGATGCACTTGGTTTACAATAACGACATAACCAATATCAGATTCACGATAGACTTGCAACTTAACCTTATCCCCTTCTTTTACCGTAAGAATATCATTACTAATTTGGTTGTCAATTTTTTCTGTCGCTGCAACTCTTCCAGTTTGTTTATCTAAATATAATTTAACTAAGTATTTACCACCCAATCTCATACTTGATAACTGTTGTGAAACAGGAACAAATAAATCCTTCATTAAACCCCAATCCATAAAAGCCCCCTGTTTAGTCAGTGCTACTACTTTTAAAGCTGCAATATCACCAACCACAGCAAAAGGTTCTTGTGTTGTAGCAATTAATCTATTATCAGAATCATGATAAACAAAAACACTAATTGTATCTCCAACTTGAAGACCAGACGGGACAAATCGTTTAGGCAATAGTACACCTTCTTCTCCGTCATCCATATAGAAACCAAAATCCACCTTTCGGTCTACACGCATTAAATTAAATTGACCTACATTGATGGTTGACATAATCAAATATTTTTATAAAATTAGAACAATTCCGGCTGTTCGTCGTTAGGATCTTTTATGACCACTTTTGTTTCCCACTCCATTTCAATTGATTTACTAAAATCAACCAATTTAGTACCTACCGCTTTAGAGCCCATCACATCTACCATTTTACTCACTTTAAACTTCGCTTTTCTTTGCTGTGTGCCTTTCCCTGACACAACTACTAGGACAGGTTCTATATGTGCAGATACTGCAGCAACATAATTACCATTGCCTTCTTTTATGAAAGAAAAAGGCGTTTTCAATGTAGTAGTTTCAATTTTGAAACGTTTTATATTGAATTGTAATTTCTCTTTATCAAGGTATACAGCTGTAATTACTTTCTCTGGGTTGAACTTTTCAATAAATAAAACTTTTTCTGGATCAAATCTTTGAGTTAGTTCAGTATCCGTTACTTCATAATTACCATCTTTTGTGATAACGATTAATTTTTCATCCTCAAATGTGCCTAAATATTGTCCTTTTTCTTCGGTATTTAATCTTCCAAACTTGTCATCAAACCATAATTTACGTCCAACTAAAGTACTTTTACCAGCTTCTTTTAGTTTAACTGCTTTAATTGGATATTTTGTAACCTGATTACCAACACTACTTCTTCCCTTCACCTCTAATGTTTCAAAGAAAAAGTCAAATTCTTTTATTCTGGCACTGCAATTTGGACTTAAAACAATTTTAACAGATTCAGCTTCTCCATTTGCATTAATAGACAAATAATGCACTTTAGATTTCTCTAAGCTTTTTGCTAAAACATATTCTTTATCTCTGGTAACACCTGTAACATTAAAACGTTTTGCGTAACTAATACCGGTAGGGCCGTCAACATAAATCATGTTATAGGTGGTTCGCTCATCATTTTTTTGGAATACTGCAGCATGTATAATGTCCTTTCCGATAAAAATTTTATCAGACACTTTCACCACTTTCATAGTACCACCTTTCGTAAAGGCAATAATATCATCATAATCAGTACAATCACATAGGAATTCATCTTTCTTTAAACTAGTTCCAATGAATCCTTCAGCTTTGTTGATATACAGTTTCGTATTTGCTATTGCAACTTGCTTAACTTGAATCGTATCAAATTCTTTTAATTCAGTTTTACGTTCTTTGCCTTTACCATATTTTTTTTGCAAATTTTCATAATAACTTACAGCATAGTCTACTAAGTTTTCTAAATTATGTTTTACCTCTTTTATTTCAGCTTCGATTGATTTGATTTGTGCTATTAAATCTTCAATGTCTAATTTATAAATTCTTCTTACAGGCTTATCTGTCAATTTTAATAAATCTGTTCTTTCAATTGGCTTTTTAAATTTCTTTTTAAAGGGTTCAAAAGCTTTATCAATTGCATCTATCACCTTTTCCCAATTAAGATGTTTCTTCTCTAATTCTTGGTATATTTTTTCTTCAAAGAAGATTTTTTCCAAACTTGTGAAATGCCACTTGTCTAATAATTCTTGTAAATGAATTTCTAACTCAGCTTTTAATAACCCTTTGGTATGATCAACTGAATGTCTTAATAAATCACTTGCGCCTAAAAATTGTGGTCTTTGATTAACAATAACACAAGCATTGGGTGACAAACTTATCTCACAATCAGTAAATGCATACAAGGCATCTATAGTTATATCTGGTGAAATACCAGTAGCTAAATCAATTTGAATTTCAACCTGCGCGGCAGTCACATCTGTCACTTTTTTAATTTTGATTTTACCTTGGTCATTTGCTTTGGTAATACTCTCCATTAATTGGGTCGTGGTTACGCCATATGGGACATCTTTAATCACTAGGGTTTTCTTATCTAGTTCTTCAATATGTGCCCTTACTCTAATTTTTCCACCACGTTTTCCGTCATTATAATTAGAAGCATCGATCATTCCACCAGTTTGAAAATCTGGTAATAATTCAAACTTACGTCCTCTTAAATATTTTATACTTGCCTCTAATAATTCATTGAAATTATGTGGTAATATTTTAGTAGATAATCCAACTGCAATACCATCTGCTCCTTGAGCCAACAATAAAGGAAACTTCATTGGCAAAGTTACTGGTTCATTTTTTCGACCATCATAACTCAATGCCCATTCTGTAGTTTTAGCATTAAACGCAACTTCTAAAGCGAATTTACTTAAACGTGCTTCAATATACCTTGATGCAGCCGCTGAGTCCCCTGTCCTTACATCACCCCAGTTACCTTGAGTCTCTACCAATAAATTCTTTTGACCAATATTAACCAAGGCATCTCCAATACTAGCATCACCATGTGGATGATACTGCATACTTTGACCTATGATATTAGCAACCTTATTGAATCTCCCATCATCCATTTCTTTCATGGCATGTAGGATTCTACGTTGTACTGGTTTTAATCCATCTTCAATTGCGGGTACTGCTCTTTCCAAAATCACGTAGGATGCATAATCCAAGAACCAGTTTTTATACTGTCCTTGAACACCTGATTCATTTTCCGTTACCCTGCTTAAATTTTTCTCTTTTGCCATAACTATCTTATTGTACCCAATTGTACTTTATGCTTTTTAAAGACGATAAGTATCTTCACTTCCATCTTGTAAACTATTTAATTCAATAAAAACAATATCAGTAATTGCAACTAATTCATGCCAATAATTTGCAGGAATTTTAACCCTTGTTGGTGCAATTAATTCAACTGTTTTTTCTTCTTTTGTATCAAGGTTTATCCATTTTAACGCAGCTTTACCTTGAACTAGTAACATATCTTCTGGGTTTTTACCTAGGTATACTCCCTTATGATAATGTTGACCACTCACCGAACCTGCATTACGGTAAACTAATAAAAACTCTCCAGTCCTATCCGTACTAAAAAAATGCAAAGCACCACGTTCATCCGCTGCTTTCATATCTATTGCTTGAATTTGTACAGACATAATTTGAGTAATTATTCTTCATTTTCATTTACCAATCCAGCCCCACCTGGCATTTGAATAACCAAATCTTTCCACCCCTTGTTCCAATCACCTGCAATCACTAATTTACCTTCTTCCTCTAAAGCTTTTAATCTAAAAACTATAAATGCATCGCCAGTTTTGATTTTCATTTTTGTTAAAATATTACTCAATGCACTTTGAAGTTTTTGAGCATTTTTAGTTAAAAGAGAAAGAATTTCTTTATCATAATAACCAATACCCATGCTTAATATTTTCTTTCCTCCATCTAAGAAACGAACACCTTCATTTTCATTGCATATTTTCTTCCATTCATCAGGATCTAATTCAAACTCACTTAAAGTGATTGGTCGAGCCAATTTTTTGGCTTTTAAAAATTCTTTCGGTTGAATTTGACTTAAATGTGTAGGATAAAATAATTGACCTTTTTCATTAAGAAAAGGGAGATTGTTTAAATACAAAACATGAATTCTACTTTGGTATTCTTTAAACTGACTCATTAACCAATAGTATCCACACACATCATGAACATTCTGACCCATCCAAATCCAGATATGCTCATTTTCATCATGATTTAAAGCATTTTGTAACTGATGCACTGTTAACTTATCATCTACAATATCTATTTGATCTTCGTATGGAGAATGAGTCAATACATTTTTCCACCAATCTCTACGATTTTGATACCCTTCGGTCTCGTATACATCTAATAAAGGCCCTACAGCGTAATCATCTTTTATCTCAATGATCTTACCAGAAAGGGTTTCGTCTAATTCAATAGCAGCTTCTAAAGCAGCTATGTCTGCTGTGTTAAATACTATGTGTATCATTTGCTTTATCTAGTTCTACTTTTAAATTATTGATAATAAACTCTTGTCTTTCAGGCGTGTTTTTGCCCATATAGTATTCTAACAAATGTTGGATATGATCACCTTGTTCTAAAATAACCGGCGCTAATTTTATATCAGCGTTTATAAATTTCCCAAATTCTTCAGGGCTAATCTCTCCTAATCCTTTGAATCGAGTGATCTCTGGTTTACTTCCTAATTCAGCTATTGCTTTTTGCTTTTCAGCTTCATCATAACAATAGATGGTTTTTTGTTTATTTCTTACACGGAATAATGGTGTTTCTAAAACAAAGACATGTCCTCTTTTTACCAAGTCAGGGAAGAACTGTAAAAAGAAGGTGAGCATTAATAAACGAATGTGCATACCATCCACATCGGCATCGGTCGCAATGACAATATTGTTATATCGTAAGCCCTCTAAACCATCTTCAATATTGAGGGCATGTTGTAATAAATTAAATTCTTCGTTTTCATAAACCACTTTCTTCGTTAAACCAAAAGCATTCAATGGTTTACCCCTTAAACTAAATACCGCCTGCGTGTCAACGTTTCTTGATTTAGTAATACTACCACTAGCAGAATCACCCTCAGTAATAAATAAAGTACTATTCTGTTGTGTTGAGATAAATATTTCTTTGTTCTTGTTTGGCACTTCGTCATTTAAGTGAACCCTACAATCTCTTAATTTCTTGTTATGTAAATTGGCTTTTTTAGCGCGTTCATTTGCTAATTTTTTAATACCCGCTAATTCTTTTCTTTCACGTTCATTTTGCTCTATTCTTTTCTTAAGCGCATCTGCTACATTTGGGTTTCTATGTAAGAAATTGTCCAACTCTTTAGCCAAGAATTCAGTGACAAAATTCTTCATACTAGGCCCACCATCAGCTACATTTTGAGAACCCAATTTAGTTTTTGTCTGGCTTTCAAATACGGGTTCTTGAACACGAACAGATACAGCAGCAACAATACTTGTTCGAATATCTGAGGCTTCATAATCTTTTTTATAAAAATCACGTATCACTTTTACATAAGCCTCTCTAAATGCTTGTTGGTGTGTACCACCTTGAGTTGTATACTGACCATTTACAAAAGAGAATATATCTTCTCCATAATCATTATTGTGAGAGATTGCTACTTCAATATCTTCTCCGCTTAAATGAACAATTGGATACCTTAATTCATCTGGGTTTGTTTTGCGTTCCAATAAATCCAATAATCCATTTTTACTTACAAATTTTTTATCGTTAAAATGAATGACTAAACCTGCATTAAGATAACAGTAATTCCATAACTGACTTTCTATATATTCATAAATAAAATGGTAGTTCTTGAAAATAGTAGCATCTGGCGTAAATACAACCAATGTGCCATTCGCCTCAGTTGTTTTAGTTTCTTTTGATTCTTCAATTAATTGACCTCTTTTGAAACTTGCAGACTTTTGCTTTCCCTCTCTAAAAGCAGTAACTTGAAAATCATCACTTAAAGCATTCACTGCTTTCGTTCCCACCCCGTTTAAACCTACTGATTTTTGGAAAGCCTTACTATCGTATTTGGCACCAGTATTAATTTTACTAACTACATCTACAATTTTACCCAAAGGAATACCGCGACCGTAGTCTCGAATGGTAACCGTTTTGTCTTGGATTGAAATTTCTACTTGTTTACCATAACCCATGGTATGTTCATCGATACAGTTATCAATGACCTCTTTTATTAAAACATAAATGCCATCATCAGGTGCAGAGCCATCACCTAATTTACCAATATACATACCAGGACGTAATCGAATATGTTCTTTCCAATCTAATGACCTAATTGAGTCTTCGTTATATTCAGCACTAATTTTTGCTTCTGCCATAATTATCAATACTTTATGAGCATAAAATGCCCTAGTCTAGCTGCAAATCTAATGCTCGAAGCAAGTTTTGCAATCTAAAAAATAGTAAAAATGGGTAAATGTGGATAAAAGGATTAAAGCATTATCTTTATCCCATCAAAAACGAAGCAACATACCCGGTAACAGACCTTGATTTTATCAAAAACAAGGCCATTGAACTAGAAGCAGAAAACCTCCAATTCCAAGATTTTTTAAGGAATTTGGACAGTTTTAGCCTAGATAAAGCTGTTTTTGAGCTCTCTGAAGCTATTTATCCCAAAATAGAATGTACTGATTGTGGCAATTGCTGTAAAAGTCTTATGGTGAATATAGACGAAGATGAAGCGAACAATTTAGCTAGCCATTTAGGGCAATCAAGGGATGAATTTGATGAAAAATACCTAGATAAGGGAGAATCTGGACGAATGGTGGTTAATGCAATCCCCTGCCATTTTTTAGTTGGAAATAGCTGTAGTGTTTACGAACATAGGTTTGCAGGATGTAAAGAATTTCCTGCCTTTCATGTACCTGATTTCAATAAAAGGTTATTTACAACTTACATGCACTATGATCGATGCCCAATTATTTTTAATGTATTGGAACAGTTGAAAGTAGATTCAGGTTTTAAACAAGCTTAAACATCTTATATATGCCAATCAAGTTTGGGATTGATGTTCTTTTGTCAAGTGAGCTTGATTGGAAAAATAAACGCATTGGTATGTTGACCAATGATGCTGCTAAAACAAGTAACGGAATTGAAAGTAGATTGGCTTTAAAAAATGCAGGATTTAATTTGGTCAAATTGTTTTCTCCAGAACATGGCATTCAAACTATTGGAGCAGATGGGGCATTAATGGAAGATGGTATTGACGCCATCACAAATTTACCTATTATTAGTTTATATAGTACGCGCTTTAAGCCATCCCCATCGGAGATAGAAGATATAGACATTATGTTATTTGATATCCCTGATGCAGGTACAAGATTTTATACCTATTTATGGTCAATGACTTATTGGATAGAAGCTGCTGCCACAAACAATAAAGAAGTAGTAATACTTGATCGACCAAACCCATTAGGTGGTCAAATGGATCGTGCAGAAGGCCCAATGTTAGAAGAGGCTGTTTCGAGTTTTATAGGGAGATTCAATATTCCCATTAAGCATCAATGTACATTAGGAGAGCTTGCAAAATATTTTAATCAAACCCAATCTTGGAATGCGCATTTAACCGTCATACCATGTGAAGGATGGAAAAGGGTAAAATTATTTTATGATTGGCATTTACCATGGGTAAATCCTTCCCCCGCATTGCAAAATATAGAATCCACCATTCTATATCCTGGACTATGTTTTTTTGAAGCAACTAATATTTCTGTTGGTCGAGGCACAAAATATTCTTTTGAATGGATTGGTGCAGAATGGATGAATTTAAATGCAGTTAAGATGACATGCCAACATGTATTAGGTGAAGATCTTAAAATTGAAGATATTAATTTGACTATAAATATACAAGGGATTCAGAAGGGAGTAAATGGCCTAAGATTTAAAGTGATTGATCCAGAAAATTATGAAGCTGTAATGACTGGGTTGTTATTGCTAAAAGTGGTTAAAGATATTCATCCAAAAGATTTTAAATGGATGCCTTATCCAACGCAAGCCAATCCTACTGGCAATGATCATCTATCTTTACTATTAGGCATCTCCAATGCAGAACAACTATTTGATTTGCCATTACAACAATGGTTACAACAAATCGGAAAGATGCTAAAAGTTACGCAGTGGAAATCAACCATTGCCTCTTATTTATTATACGCTTAATTAATTATTGTATTACTTTAAAAAGGTCTTATTGTTGTTTATCAACTCTTTTTGTCCCAGCATATAATTCATACTCTAATAATCTACAATCAATTTTTGCATTTAAAAATTCAATACGTCTACTTGGTTTAAGACGTATTTTTTTTGCTAATTCTAAATTTCCGGTAAAAATATAACCGGTCATTCCTTTGCATTTATTCTTCATGTAATCACCTATTCTCGCATAAGTGGCTTCTAATTCAAGTTCTTCCCCTAATCTTTCACCATATTCAGGATTGATCATTACAATTGCCCCCTCTTCTGGTTCAGGCATTTCAGTCGCTTCAAAATCACAAACCTGGAAATCAATCAAGTCTTCTACTCCTGCAACTGAAGCATTAATTTTTGCAACTTTAATAGCATCTCTACTAATATCGGAGGCAATTATGACTAAATTTGGTAAATGTCTTACTTGTTCTTCGATAATCACTCTTTCTTTTTCATAGACCGTTTTATCGTAGCCAATCAAATGCATGAAAGCATAATTATTTCTAAATAAACCTGGGGCGCGTTTGGTAGCAATTAAAGCTGCCTCGATTGCCAATGTTCCTGATCCACACATTGGGTTTACAAAAGCACCGAATTTATTCCATTTTGTAGATAAAATAGTTGCAGCAGCTAGTGCTTCTAACATGGGGGCTTTCCCTGGCAATTTTCGATAACCATGTCTAGCAAGTGAATCCCCAGAAGTATCTAAAAAGATTTCAGCTTCATCATGTTTCCAAAATAAGTAAACGACAGCACCTGATAATTCAGCACCTGTTGAAGGTCGTTTGCCACTCACTTCACGCATTCTATCTACCACAGCATCCTTTACACGTAGGTTTGCAAATAAATTAGTGGAAATAGTATCATTAAAGACATTGCTAATCACCGAAAAATAACCATCAGGCTTTATCATCGTTTCCCATGGAATAGAAACCAAATTTCTATGTAATTCATCGGGATCATTACATATAAATGATTTCAATGAATACATTACCTGACTTGCAGTTCTTAAATTTAAATTAAGACGGATACAATCATTAACAGTACCTGTTAATTCAACGCCTGTTTGAAAAACGCGATCTACATCAAAACCTAATCCTATTACTTCGGCTCTTAATGCTGGAGCGAGCCATTTATTACAGGTGATGATGATTTTATTTCGGGTACTGAATACTTGCATAAGACAAAATTAGTTCAATTATTATAAAAGGCTATAAAAGCAAAAATCCCCAACAATCTTAATTGATATGTTGAGGATTCTTTGTGGGAGCACACGGGCTCGAACCGCGGACCCTCTCGGTGTAAACGAGATGCTCTGAACCAACTGAGCTATGCTCCCTTAAGGAGTGCAAAAATAAGGGGGTATATTCAAATTCCCAAAAAAAAGTTTAATTAATTTAATTGAACCGCTGGAAGCCTTGTGGACTGGCTATCGTAAACAAATAATTCCACAATTTCATAACTCCAATATTTCGATAATGGCGACTTTTTGAGCACTTCCTCTACCTCAGCTTTTGAATAGGCGTTAATAACAATCCAAGACTGTTGTGTTTCCATACTTACCGAGTAGGTCTCAACTATCCCTTTATTTAACAAGAAATTTATATAAGTCCTATGCGCAGGCACCAAGGTCATAAATTCCTCGTCCATGTCAAATGATATAATAGATTGGTATTTCTTCATCCTAATCTAAGTTACAAAATGTCTTTAATTATTTCATTTCTTGTGCTATAATATTACCTGAAAATGTAAAAAACATAAATCAATTAGAAATGAATGTAACTAATCCTGCCACCTGACCCAGCTAAGAAAGCCCCTTTTCTATTAGTATGTTTTTTGACAATATGAAAAGATGCATTACTTATTGTTTCCCAATTTGTTCCAGAATTTTTTGAAATATCAATCCCTGATGTACCACAAGTAATGATCAATTGATTGTCAATAAATTCAACACTTGATTTATACCCATTTGGATTTGAAATTTGTTTTTGTTTCCAAAGAATTTTCTTTTTTGTTAAATGTTTTAAATCGGATTTTGGTTCTAAGAATAATTCAAATGCAACAATATTTTTATCAGCTATTTTGTCTTTTGTAAAATCGCCCCCAACAATGACTACCTTGTTCCCATTAGGTGAGATAGCTATACTATTTGCACCAGTTGAATTTAACCCTTGTATAATTGGCAAATCTTTCACTTCCCCATTTATCCATAATCTACTGCTTAATCCACCAGTAACTAGTACAACTTCATTACCAGCATAAATTAAATTTGAATTGCTAGATGCGAAGAATGCCTCTCCAACATTTAATTTAGACGTAAAATAATTTTTAGAAACTCGATTCCAAGATTCCCCTTTATTATTGGTTGTCATCATAAACAAGGACTCGCCTATGGGATCACCTATCACCACACCATTATTTTGATCACTGAAACGAATGGCATCTAGAAACATCGAAGTATCACGATTCTCATAAACCTTATACCAAGATGCTCCCCCATCTTTAGTTTTCAAAATAACTGCAGGTGCTGCAATTGCAACAATGATTGCCTCTTGCTCATCCCAAGCATGCATTGCTCTGAAATCTCTATTCTCATACCCTTTAACTTGTAACCACTCGAATGAATTGCCTTCATTGATAGATTTAGCAACCATCCCTTTGGACCCACTAGCCCAGACAACTTTATCTGAGGGTACTGATAATGCTCTAATACTCACTCCTTTTTGTGCTGTTAACTCCTTGATTTGATATTGTGCATTCAAATTATTAAAGAACAATAAAGTACAAACAAAAAAGATTTTTGAAATAGACATGGTTTTATGATTTTTGCAGGATAAAGATACAATATGATACCTTATTGGATGAGTAGAACTGAGTTAATGTTAGGCGAAGAAAATGTCAAATCCTTAATGGGTAAAAATGTACTAGTTATTGGACTTGGTGGCGTGGGCGGTATTTGTGCAGAAATGATAGCAAGGGCTGGTGTTGGTAAAATGACAATAGTAGATAATGATTCAATTGATTTGAGTAATATTAATAGACAAATTCCTGCATTACATTCAACAGCAGGCAAACCTAAGGCACAAATATTAGGTGCAAGATTAAAAGATATTAATCCAGATTTGGATTTAACTGTATTGGAAATTTTCATTAAAGAAGATTTAACCAAGGATTTATTAGATAGTACAAAATGGGACTATGTGGTAGATTGCATTGACACCTTATCAGCTAAAACCTTTTTAATTAAAGGATGTATAGACAGAAACTTGCCAATTGTAAGTTCAATGGGTGCAGGTGGAAAGGTTGACCCAAGTCAAATTAAAGTGACTGATATTTCTAAAACCTATATCTGCAACCTGGCTAGATATGTTCGAAAAAGACTTCAATCATTGGGTATTAAAAAGGGTTTAAAAGTAGTTTTTAGCCCAGAAAAAGCAGATCAAGATAAAATTATTGTTACTGAGAAAGCCTTTCCTAAAAAGTCGATTATTGGCACGTTAAGCTACATGCCTGCAATATTTGGCTGTACAGTGGCCAGTGTGGTCATTAGGGATTTAATGGCAAAGGATTGATTTAGATGAATTTGGGTTAAAATTTCTTTGAAAAACGCTCAAATTATCTTTATTTTGCAACCCCAAGGAGAATATTTGAATTGGGGGGAAGATGGTTCGGTAGCTCAGCTGGATAGAGCGTCATCCTTCTAAGATGAGGGCCATTGGTTCGAATCCAATCCGAATCACAAAGC
>JACCEA010032014.1_pt1 | contig 20046 bp, 17 predicted proteins | sample 7449851 | NCBI WGS metagenome assembly JACCEA01 (sample SAMN15323453, study PRJNA562643) | freshwater metagenome | isolation source: river surface water | place: USA:Blue River Watershed | collected 2017-08-18
CTTGATTCACATCAGAATTAATTAATTCTAATGACTTGATTTTCATAGAATCAATTGTACTTTGTAATTGTTTATCATCCATTATCTGCCACCCGAGTTGAGTCTTTCAAGCTTTCTATTTAATCTGTTCAATTCTACTTGGTACTCTCGATAAAAAATTGGATTTGTCTCTGTACTCATTTTATTTTGATAGTACTGAATGTCGCTGTTGATTTGTTCTCTTGAAGCTTGATTTAAATCATTATTGTCAGTTGTATTATTGCCTCTGAACAATTTATCATTCGCTTGTTCTTGCTCTTTCACATTGCCATCACTGTCTGTGAATCTTTTTGTCATAGATGGAATACCAGCAACAAGAGGAAGCCAGTAAGGCGAGGATAAATTTGCTGTAAACAATGCAGCTAAAATACTTATCCCTGATAATAATCTGGGATCTTTCATACCCGATTGAGCAATTTCAGTTCTTTTTATAAGGGTATTAAAGTCTCTTGCTACCCTTTCACTCATACCTGGTCCAGCATTGTACCCAGCTTGTGGAGTAAATCTTCCACTGTTAGCAGTCATTTCCAAGATGTCTGACAAAGTATATTCTTTAATAGCCGGTTGCCTTGTTGTGGCATCTATAGGCCCAAGAAATGTATATTTTTTGGCCATTAGATTTTTAATAGTCAAATCTCCACTGATATTTCTCAAGGGACGAGTGGCATCTCCAATCATTCCAGCCCCTCCCCTGAAAAAAGACATAATTCTTTTAAGAGGATCGGCATCTGCAGGATTTACTGCTCTCATAACGACTAAAGCTTTTCGCAAGGCTTCAACATCAACAGCATCCCCAGGAGTTTGTGATAGTATACCAAAATCAAGCTTAGGATCATCAATTTTACCATTGAAATCCAAGAAAATAGGAGCATGTTTATTTTGTTGATTGAATTCATCTACCGCTGCATTAATTTTTGCTAAACCTTCAGATTTTATTTTACTTAATTCTTCTTCGGCTTTTTGCAGATCATCCATTATGGTTTGTCGTTTTGGATCAGTTGATGCCATTTTTGATAGTATTTCTTTTAGATCTAAAACTTTCTTATTCTGTTTTGCATAGTTTTCTGCATGTACTTTTGATACTCCCTCAAAAGCAGTTTCTAGATTAGTGATAATTTTTGGATCAAGTTTTATTCCTTTTGAAATTTTATTAAATGTCCAAAAAAAATTTTTAATTTTATTTAAATTAATAGCAGCTGTAGAAAAGGCTGATAATAGACTAGCCTCTCTAACATTTTGAGCGTTAGAGAGGTTTGATTTTTTGAATCGCTTTTTAGATAAATTATGATCTTGATCTTTGAAATGCTTGCCCATGTTTTATAATCTCAAATCGAAATTGATAGTTCAATATTCTTGTCCTCAATTAATACATCCTTTATTTCATAAGCTAATGGATTTACTAAAGCCATTGAATCTATCACCACAGACCCCTTAAAATTAATAATTTCTATTTCTTCTTCAATCTCTTCAGTTGGTTCTCCGAGAAGATCAAAAGCAGCTTCAGAAACAGCCAATCTGATAATAGATTTGAGTGCTCTTGCACCAGTTGCCATAGTAAATGCTTTTTCAATACAACTATCAATAAATGCTTCTGTAAAAATCAACTGATAGCCATTGTCTGCAAAAAGCTTCTTCTGAATCTTAATTGGAGAATGCTCAGTATCTAACAAAACCCTTCTAAGTTCTTCTTTGCTTAATGGAGCAAGTGCTACAATAGATGGAATTCTTCCAAGTAGTTCTGTAAGGATTCCGTATTCTTCAATGCTTTCTAAAATAATATCATAGGGGGCCTGTGATAGTATCTCATGATTTTGTACAGCCTTTTCATATTCTGACTGATTGTCATCATTTGATCTGAATCCAATTCTTTTGCCCTTGTATCCCATTTTCTTTGCAACAATGTCTGACAGGCCAATAAATGCGCCCCCAAATAAAAATAGCATCTTGCCTGTGTGTACAGTGATAGACTCAGATGGATCCTTAGCAAGTCTTACTTGTCTACCTTCTACTAATCTAAGTAAAGAGCTTTGAGTGGATTTATTCATCACTTCGGATTTGCCTTCATGATGATAAGAAGCTAGCTTGTCAATTTCATCTACGAAAACAATTCCCTTTTCAGCTAAAGCTGGAATGCCTTTGGCCTTCTGAACAATTTCCATAATCATTGTATCAACATCTGCCCCCTGAAATCCTGTTGGGGAAAAGATGGTTGAGTCAGATGAAACGAATGGAACATTCAATCTGCTAGCAATTGTATTAGCTAATAAAGTTTTACCTGATCCAGACGGACCAATCATCAAAATGTGATGAGAGTTAGGGATTGAATAAGAATCCATTTCTGTTTGTTGAGTATAATGCTCATGAACAGCTACACTAATAATCTTCTTAGGTTGTGTTTGTCCTACAACTGTTTTATCAATAGAAGCGAAAATTTCTCTTGGGTTAGGAACAGATTCTTCTTGCAAATGCTTCTTAATAAAATTAGTCTTTTTGGCGTTGGGTAAAAGATCAAGAATCTTTTCTTTTAATCTCCAACCTGTTTCATCATTTTCGATAGATGACAAACATTGAACTACTTTACTATTTAATTCGATTTGACCAATTCTGCGACCCCTTTCAAAAGACGGTAAACATTCTTTACAAATCCAAACCATTCGGTTTTGAATGTTGATTTCTTTGCCTTTGTTTTCATTATCTACAAAACAATTTTTCTTACAAATCAAACATGAATCTTGTTGATCTTCAATAGGTTGGTCAATCGTTACTTTCAACGTTTATCTCCTTGATAAATTTATATTAAATTATGGTACATAATAACAGAATCACTTAATTTTATTTAGTAATCTGTCCTTTAAAGTGGTGTTTCTTTTGGCTTCTTTTGTATTATTCACGGAAGCTCTCACAGCAGATTGAGTTCCTACTACAATACAAATTCTTTTGGCTCGAGTTATGCCTGTATAGAACAAATTTCTTTGCAGCATGCTAGATTGAGAATCGTGGGCGATAATTACAACTGCAGGAAATTCTCCTCCCTGAGATTTGTGACATGTGATACACCAAGCATGTTGTAAATTATCTAATTCATGTTGTTTATAAAAAACAATCTCACTAGAATCAATGAACTTTACTCCTATTTGTACAGGATTAACATTCTTATTGATACCTACAATCTTGCCCATGTCTCCGTTGAAAACATTTTTATCATAATCATTTTTGATTTGCATAACTCTGTCTCCAACTCTGTAGATTTTTTTCAAATCTCCTGCGCCTATTTGAATTTCTTCCTTGCTTGAATCTGGCGGATTAACACATTCTTGCACATGAGGATTTATGTCATTAACACCTAATCCTTTCTCTCTTAATGGTGAAATGATTTGAATGTCATCTATAGTTAAATTACTGTCATTAACCTTGATGCTTGTCAAGGTTTTAGTAACAAGATGTTTAACAATTTTAATCGCATCGTCAATCTTATCAGCACCAGCAAATAAGAAGTTTCTTCCTTTTGCTTGAGATGGAACAATCAACTCAGGCACTGTGCCATTTATAATTTCATGTGCAGCAGTGACAATAGAAGATTTAGAATCTTGTCTGAAAACCTTGGTTAATTTAACCACTGGAATTTTTCCAGAGTTAATTAAATCTTTTAAAACATTACCAGGCCCAACTGGCGGGAGCTGATCAACATCTCCAATCATAATCAATCGGTCATTAGTTTCCATTGCGCTGATTAAATTATCAAATAACAATAAATCAACCATAGATGTTTCATCTACTATGACACAGTCAGTGACCAGAGGGAATTCTTCACTAAATTCAAAGGCCCCCTGTTTAAATCCTAACAATCTATGAATTGTCTTTGCTGGTCTTGCTGTAGATTCCATAAGTCTTTTAGCAGCTCTACCCGTAGGAGAGCAAAGGAAGAATTCAATCTTGTGCAATTCCATTAATGAACAAATAGCTTTTGTAATAGTTGTCTTGCCAGAGCCAGGCCCGCCAGTGATAATAAATACCCTATTGTTAAGCGCAGACATAATTGCATGCTTCTGTTCATCAGAGAAGACAAAGTAACCCATGCCTACTAAATTCAAATCCTTATCTAATTCATCAATGCTAGAGTAAAAAACTTTACCTTTGTAATTCATCATGTCTGCAATGTATTCAGCAATTCTTTTTTCTGTTTGATGAATAGAAGATAAATAAATTTTATCATCTTCAATAATAAGGGGGCCCTGTGCAGCGAGAGCCTTAATTGCAGAAAGTACCTCTAGCGTATTGACATCTCTTTGCAGCAATGAAATTACATTATCGCCAAGAGTTTGATGGCTAACATAGCAATGCCCACTTTGCATAAGAGCAGTGTCTAGAACATAGAAAATTGCAGCTTTTACCCTGTCAGAAGAATCTCTTTTAATTCCAACTGTAAGAGCGATTTCATCGGCTTTATGAAATCCGATGCCATGAATCTTAGTTAGTCTATAAGGTTCCTTCGTAACTATTTCCAAAGATCTATCAGTAAATTCTTCATAAATCTTGAGGGCCAAGTTTGTTGTAAGCTTAAATTTCATAAGCTGGCTAGTGATTTTATGAACAGATCTATTTGCAATCCATTGTTCTTCAATTAGCTGCGCTTTATTCTCAGGCAAGCCTGGCACTTCATAAATACGAATGATGTTCTTATCGAGAATCTCAAGTGCTGATTCTCCAAAATGTTCGGCAACCAAACGAGCCATAGCTTTGCCAATTCCTGTAAAGCTATTACTAGATAGATAATTTACAACAGCATCCTTTGAAGCAAAGCCCTTTTCCTCAATCTCCATTACTCTGAACTGAAGACCGTATTTGGGATGCTCTACCTTTTGCGCTGATGCTTCTACGACAACGCCTTCGGCAAAATTAGGCATGTCGCCGACTAGCGTTGCTATGTTCCCTTTGTCGACTTCTATTCTTAGGATTGCATAGCCGCTGTCAAAGGTGCGCTGGCTCAAAACTTCGCCTTTAATCTGTTGTAATTCTGGTTGCATAATAATTCTCCAAAGATTTATCGTATCTCGGCCCCCATTTTATTTTCAGATTTTTGAACTCCTATTTAGAGGTATTATATAATAACTATTAATATATCAATAAATAATTGCAAAAATACACTTCTATAGTAGGATACCTAAACGTTCAATTGTAAAATTTACTTGTTAGAAGTTGAAATTTATTGTCAGTTTTAGCCTATCAAAAATAAAAACATGAGGTAAAATTTTATGGGTGGTAATTATAACATGGGTACTCCAGGAAGCAACATTATAACTGACCATGGTTACGGTGAATGGGTTGTAGTTTTATACAATCCAAGTGGACCTTGTGGTTTATTTAGAGGGCATCTCCTTGTTGCAAAAGATTTTCATACAATTTATGGTTTTAGACAGAACAGCAAGGGTGAAAAAGAAAAGAAAGTATTGGCTTCATTTCCAAGTCAGAATGTAGCTTTTGCTTATGATGCAAGATTTATTGAAGATATAGATTGCGAAGATACTGAGGAATAAAATTATGGGTTGGTATAGAAATGTAATCTCTAAAATAGCAAGTTCCTACGAAGCAAAAATTGTGAAGATGGATGCTGAAAGAATTGCTAGAAGAAGATTATTCTTCAAAGGAAATTCCAGCCCAACTCCTGAGTATGTCAGCAACATAGTCAAAGAAGTAGTTTCAAATTTAGAAAGTAAATTTGGATCATTAGACAAAATCAGAAGAGCATCTAACTCTGAAAATTTAGATAGTATTATTGAGAAGGCCGTAGTAGAAATTTTGCCTTAAAAACAATCAAAAAATGGCATCGGCACTTTATAAAAAGGTGGTAAGCGATGTCAATAGATACAATAGAAGATAAATTATATCAATCTAATTTCAAATCAGAACAAGTAAGATTACAAACATACTTGGCTGTTCATGCTACATTAACTAGGAACAAAGAGGTTCCTAGAATTTACATTAGAAACATTGATTATAATTTTGAGTCAATAAGATTATTATTAAAAGAGATAATATTCAATGACATTAATCATGTAGTTGAAGATACCAACAAGCACCTTGCTATTTTAGGTGTTTCCACAAAAGCCCTTACAAGTTTATCACATGATGAGAAAAATGAAATTATTTCATCATTAGAAGATTTACTTTTAAATGGATGGGGCTCAGGCAAAGTTCATTACGAGTATCCAAGAATTTACCCAGTAGAAAGTTGCGAGCTTTTAAATTGGATCTTAAAATTAAACATTAATGATGACAGATTATTTAGTTTAATAGACATACTCAAAAAGAGACAGAGCGATTTGTTAAATTTTCGCAATGAACAAGATAAAGTATTTTCACCTGGGTACAGAAGATTTCACCCTACAATTTTATCAAAATCTTACCAATTACTTATAGAAAAACAATGGAAGAATAATTGGGCTCATCATAGCAATTATGATGTTTTAAATCATGACTCTATTCCATCATTAGTAATTGCGGAGGATTTATAAATGCTTATTCATAAATGCAAGCTTGCAGTAGTTTCAAATGTTGTTTTTATTAATTTGGGTGTTGAATTAACTTTAAACAATGAAAAGAATTACAAATTAAATAATTATGAGGGCCCCCAATTTAAATGTGGAAGATTCTGCATCTATAACACAAATTCTAAAAATGAAATGTCAAATTTATATTTACTTGACGAATTAGGTAAACCATTTCAAGTTTTTGGTAAATTTGATTTATTGCAAGAAGGGTCTGTGATTTACGACACAACTAAAGAAATAACAAAAGAGATTGCTTACGCAAAACAAATTTGCATACATTCATTTAATGTTTTGTTTAAAAATGAAATAGAAGAATTTAAAAATGAATTACTTGAGATTGAAAATTTTATCTACAATTACATTTTGTCAAACAAATTAGGATGGAAGAATAATAAAAAACAAATTTGTGAATTGTTAGTTGATTTTAAATTACCAGAAAATTTAATTTTAAAAATGATTGAAGCGATTAAAATAGCACCAATGCCTAAAATTGCTGTTATTAAAACACCAAGTGTAAATTTAGAAGAATACACTGATTCAGCTTTTGTAAGAATTTAAATACTTATTGGATCATTTACACCAAGGGCATCCATAGATGCTTGATTGTATTCTCTAGCTGCAGCTTGGCAATCTGGGCACATACCTGAGTCAATTTTCCATTCATAACCGCCCGAGATTTTTTCTCTGACTCTATTGACACATCTACAACCATCATGAGGAGCTTTAGGTGCTGGCAATGGACTTGGTTTATTGATGTTATCAGATTGAATTGCTGGGTCTGTGTCATCAATTAAAAGAGGGGTTTGTTCAGGTTGGTTGTCTTGAGCTTGTGGAGTTTCAATAGTCTCAGGTTGCAAGTCTTCTGGAAGCAATTCTGGATTTTCAGAAACATTTATTTCTTCAGGTTGATCTGGATCATCTTCAGCAGCAAAAGGCGAAATGTTGCGCTTTCTAATCACCGGACTGTATAAAAATTTTTCTTTTGCTGTTCTGTACCACATGTCTTTTATTTTACATTTATGGTAAGATTTATCCTGTACAAATAACTCATTAGGTAAATATTATGAGTATGTCAGGTCATTTCAATCCAGAAAAAGTAATCGACTTTAATGTTGATTATTACGAAGTACTAGGTCTAGAAAAGGGCTGTTTGCCCAAAGGCGATTCGCGTTCTGAAAGAGAAAGAATTACAGACATTTTAAATAGAGCTTATAAAAATTCTGCTTTCAAAACCCATCCCGATTTTGCTTCCAGTAATGAAGAGCGTGAGCTACTCAACGAAAGATTCAAGTTGGTTGTAAGGGCTCACACAATTCTTTCTAACCCCCTTTATAGAGATTATTATGAAAGCGGGGGAGCTGCCAGACCATCAACCGTTGAAGATGGTAATTCTTTTGAAGTAGACTGGGCTAAAGTAGGCACATACAGAGAAGGAATGCTTGAAGATACAGTTGGCAATGAAATCTTTTTGAATTTATCTTCTCGTGCTGAAAAATTAAAATTAATTCCAGCTTTTAAACCCAATTGTGAAGCACATAATTTTGAATGGGATTGGGTTGTAGATGATGTGTTTATTCGACCTGATCAACCAACTAAATTGGCATTAGCTTGTGTTAATGATGAATCAGATGTTTTAAAGTTAACTAGCGGATCTGATTTAGAAAAGTCATTACCATTTAAAATTTTCTTTTGCTTCCCAAGAGCAGCTTTGCAGTTTTTGAGAGAAGAATCAAAGAGCTATACCATGGGCGATGGAGATAATAAAATCGAGTTTACTCTCCCTGGCACACTTAAAGCCGCTGTTTATTCTGACATAAATCTTTTGGAAACTACATCACTAGAAGTAGCATTAGAATACATAAAAGAGGGCGGGCAATTTGAAACCGATTTAGCATCTTTAAAAGACGGAACTTTGATTCAAAAGCAGAAAGATTACGATGCAGAAAATAATCAATCACAGTGGCTTTCTACTGACCAAATCAAAGCATTAGATGCACAGAAGTTAAGATCAATTCTTATTTCAAAAACATTCTTTACAGAAAAGAATGAAAAAGCAGCAGAATTGATTGATCAGCTTCCTGATAAAGTTATTAGGAAGAAAGCTAGATATCAAAGGTGATCTCTAGCTTTTATAGGTTCAGGAGCCCCCTTAATTTAAAACATAATTGGAAGATAAAAAATCTTCCCCACTACAGGAGGAATGATTGTGGCTAAACCACGGAAAATTTTCGTTATTGATACTTGTGTTGTTTTGCATGACCCAATGGCTTTGTCAAAATTCGGAGAACATGACATTTATCTTCCATTGGCAGTTATAGATGATTTAGATGACATCAAAACAAGACCAGGCAACATCTCATGGAGTGCAAGAGAAGTATTTAGAACTTTAGATAAACTCGATCTTAAAACCATGGTAGATAAAGGCATTATCATCAATGATCTAAAAGGCAAATTATTTATTTACAATACAGAAGCGCCTCTTACAAAAAATGACACACCTAACATTGTGAAAGTAAATAGCGATAACGCTATCATCAATGCTGCGATCAGTTTAAAAAATAAATTTCCTCACAGACAAGTAACTATTATCACTAAAGATACTGGATTAAGAGTAAGAGCGAATGCATGGGGTTGCATAGCTGAAAATTATCAAGCTGATTTATTGAACACTTCTTTGTACACAGGCATAATTCATGTTGATGTTGATAATCAAGCTGACTGGACACAACTTTGGCAGAATGAAGAAGTTGATAAATACAAGCTTTCTAAAGAATTGCAAGAAAAACTTATTAGTGTAAATCCAAACGAATTCATTGTTTTCAACTATGGCGAAAACAAATGTCCTGCATACCATAAAAATGGTGTATTTAAGATTTTGAAAGAAAAATCAAATAGAGAGGGCAAGACAGCTTATTCTGGTATCACATCAAAAAACCTTGAGCAGAAATTTGCTTTAGAAATTTTAGCTGATAATACTGTTCCTTTGGTAACTTTATTAGGCGCAGCTGGAACAGGTAAATCATTTTTAGCAATTGCTTCAGCTCTTCAACTAATTAATGAGGGATCTTATGACAGAATGGTCGTAATGAAGCCTTTAATCCCTGTTGGTGGAAAAGACATTGGAGCATTGCCTGGTGATAAATTTGAAAAAATTGCAGCTTGGCTTGGTCCAGTAAAAGACAACATTGATCAGATTCTTGGGTCACGTTCATTGTCAGCCAATGATAAATTTGAAGAAATGGTCAAAGATGGTCTTATTGAAGTTGAAGCTATGGCTTTTATTCAAGGCAGATCAATTGCAAATTCTATTATCATTTTAGATGAATGCCAGAACATCACTCCAAGAGAAGCTAGAATGGTTGTTGAAAGATGTGGTAAAAATTCTAAAGTAATTTTACTTGGTGATCCTTCTCAAGTAGAAAACTCTTATTTGGATGCAAGATCGAATGGTTTAGCACATGCTGTTATGGGAGGCATGACTATGAAAGAATGTGCTACTGTAACATTAACTAAAGTTGAAAGATCTGTTTTGGCATCTGTTGCATCAAACATCTTCAATTCACCTGAGGCTAGAAAATAAAATGGCAGTAACAGCAACCTGGGCACTATACAATAGTGTCCCACCTTATAATAAAACTTTTGATAATTTGCCTTACTTACCAATAAATTTAACTAATAACATTAAAGTTTTTAATATGAAATTTATTGGCTCTGAGATTGATTATGTACAGATTTATTTACAGGATGAGTTTGCTGACATTTATTATTCTGATGCAGCTACAGACTACAGGGCTGATTTAATTACAAATGCTGACCTAGAAATTTACGTTACAAAATTTTGGGTCAGCACTGTTAAAAATTTTACCAATCAAGATGTTGGTTCGGATTTTGGCGGTGTCACTTATTCTAATGGTACTTCTGGAGTTGGGGCTACCCTAACAGCTACAAACCCTGGTGTATTTACACATGACATTTTAGATAATTATTCGGTAGGGGATTTGATTTTAGTAAGGAATCAAGGATCTTCTTTTCAAAATGGCATTTATGAAATTACAATTTTAGGGAATGATACTACCGAATGGGTTTTGACTAGACATACTTCAGCAAATACTGGTTTGAAACTTAAAGATGTAGTGGTTATTAGTGAAAATCAAGATTTTACTTTAGATTCTTCATTGGGCTTAAGAATTGACCAAGCAACACCAGCAATCAATGGTTCAACTGCTATTACATTTACAACAACTTTAGAAACAGAAGCTGATCTAGATACAAATTTTACTTGGACAAACATCTTAGCTAGAAGTACAGGCGACATGGTGAGATTTGATTTGAATTCATCTACAGAAAATAGAAGTTTAGAACTTGACAAAAGATTTGAAGCACAAAGTTATTTTGTTGCAATTAAAATGGAAAGATTGGATGGAACATTTGACCACTTTCAAGTTAGAAATTTAAAAATAATGTCTCAGTTCAAAACTAAATTACCAACAACAAGTCCAAGGCCAGTGAAGATTTTCTCTATGCCGGGGGTTGCTGTGGTTAGAGATTCTATGCAGGTTGAATATTATTTGCCCACCACAACAGCAGATAATTTAACATACAGTGTAAATAAAACTTGGGCAATTACAGATAAAATAGAAGTGTTTAAGCAGCCATCTGGTGGAGTTAGAACGGTTGTCAATCCAAATGACTTTTTATCAAGTGGGGCAAGTGGAAATATAACATTCTTATCTGCTCAAAATCCTACTACGATTATCACAGTTACTATTTCAAGACCACTGACAGAACAAGGTATTTGACAAAAGGTAAATTAATAAATTTAATTGTAAATATTAACTAATCTTAAAACTAAAACATAGTTCTAAAGGTAAATAATTCATTCTTACATAAAATTTTATTTAATCGACCATTAATTCATTTGAGAGAAATTATGCGAACTATCGAAGCAAAATTACATGACATTCTACTTGATCTATTTCCAGATCAATTCAACAGCTACAACCAAGCTAAAATTGTAGCTGAGGCAGCAGACCTCTTTGTTGAAAAATCTAATAAGAAAACAGCTTCTGTCAATAGAAATGGTGAAACTGGGTTGGTTAAAGCTCTTTGGGCTGCTCTTTCTTCATTAGGATTAGATGAAGACTTTGAAGATCAAGATTCAAATTATGTTGATGGGTTTGGTTTGGATCCAAATCAAATTATCAGAAGTGCAGTAAGTCAAAACAATAAGTATAATTTGAAACTTAAGAAACTTTCTATGGAAGTATTGAATGATTCAGAATTAGATGTATTCTTAAATGAAGAAATTGAAAATGAATACAATTTAGACGATGCAACCGACGAAGAGTTACATCCTACACAAGTCTATAAATCTCCAGGCGATGCAAAGCACCATACAGATTCAAGAGTAACTCCTGGATAATGAAACGATTTTATAAAATAGCACAGCTTGCAGACCCTGCAGCTGCTGCGCCACCTCCACCACCACCATCTGCGCCACCTCCAGCTCTTGGAGGAGGTATGCCCCCTATGCCAATGCCCCCAATGGGTGCAGATCCTATGGGCGGCATGGGAGCGCCACCGCCTCCTGCTGCACCAGCTGGTGATAGACAAGAAATAATAGGCCCTATAAAAAGTCTTGCTCAGATTTTTTATGATATGGACGTAGCTAAATTTATTCAAAATAATTTACACATTGATCATGAAAAATTAGCAAAGAAAATATGGGAAGAATACGGTGGTAAACCCAACGGAGATTCTAATGAAGCAAACGTTGGAAAAAGAACTGAGAAGAATACAGAATTAACTCCTGAAGACGCAGCTAAAGAAAGAGAATCCACAGAGCAAAGTAAGTGGCAAAGATTTGAAAAAAATAAAAACATTTCTGACATAATTTCTTACGATGATCTTGGCAAAGTAGTTGAAGGTCTGGTTTATGGGGTAATACAAAAAGCCTCTGCTGCTGCAGCGGCACCTCCAGGCGGAGGTCCAATGGGCGGGGGAATAATGGCTGCCAATAAAGCAAGAATAATTATTGCTCAAGCCTTGGAAAAACAAGGCGAATTTAAACTTTCAGATACGATAATAAATAATATTTTACAAAAATAAGCCCCTCTCAAGGAGTTTATTTACTTTTTAGGCCTTAAACACACGATAATACTATATCCAAGAAATAGGTGTGTTTAATAATGACAAATCAAGATACAATTCAAGTACTCAAAGGGCTGGAAGCAGTAAGACTTCGCCCAGGAATGTACATTGGTGGTACAGACAAAAAAGCCCTTCATCACATTTTATGGGAAGTATTTGACAACTGTGTTGATGAACACATGGCAAAAGACCCCAAGGGCAATCCTTATTGTAATGTTATTCAAGTTATAATAAGCGACAATGGTGAAACTGTCACTATCACAGATAACGGTAGAGGAATTCCCGTTACAGTTCACAGCGAGTACCAAGATGAGGGAATTACTCAACTTGAACTTGCTCTAACCAAACTACATGCTGGTGGAAAATTCACGCATGATACTGCCACAGGTGGATTACATGGCGTAGGTGTATCTTGTGTGAATGCTGTCTCTGATCATTTAGAAGTTGTGGTAAATCGAGATGGTGGTACTTTTATCCAACAATATTCCAGAGGAATACCAACATCTAAACTTGAGAGAATTGGTAACTCAAACACTCATGGCACAAGCATAACATTTCACCCAGATTCTGAAATTTTTACTGAAACAATTAAGTATGATGAAGAAATTATCATAAATAGACTCCGTGAAGCTGCAATGCTTAATGGCGGATTAACTATTAAATTCATCAATCGAGCTACTGGTCGAAAAGAAACTTTTCTCTACCAAAGTGGAATAGCTGATTATGTTAAGTATCTTACCTCTAACAAGAATGGAACTTACCCATTAGAGCCTATTTGTGGCAATGGAACTTTCAAGCATCAGCAAACAAACAAAATAGTAGAAGTTCAGTTTGCAATGCAATACATTGAAGACGATACTGAAGTAATCAAGACTTTTGCTAATAACATCAACAACCCAGACGGAGGAACTCACCTTTCGGGTTTTAAAACTTGTTTGACAAGAATTATCAATCAATACGCAAGAAGCTCTGGCGCACTCAAAGAGAAATCTTCAAATTTATCAGGTGATGACATTCGAGAAGGCATTGTTGCTGTAATTTCTGTAAGAATTCCACAACCCCAGTTTGAGTCGCAAACAAAAGTAAAGCTTGTTTCATCTGAGGCTGAAAGTGCAGTCAATTCAGTTGTAACTGAATATCTGACCGACTTCTTTGATAAGAATCCTTCCATCATTTCTCAAATAGTCAAAAGAGCTTTAACGGCACAAGAAGCAAGAGAAGCAGCAAAGAAGACTCAAGAAATGATCAAGCGCAAGTCTGTTCTTGGTAAATCTTATAGATTGCCAGGAAAGCTTTCAGATTGCAATAGCGAAGATCGATCAAAGACAGAATTGTTTCTCGTTGAAGGAGACTCTGCTGCTGGACCTGCTGTAAACGGTAGAGATGCTGAGTACCAAGCAATCCTTCCTCTCAGAGGTAAAATCATCAACGCAGAAAAGCATGATCTTGCAGCTTTGCTTAAAAACCAAGAAGTTCAAGATGTAATTTCTGCTATCGGTACCGGTATTTCTATTGGAAGTGAAGATAATGATTTTGACATTTCTAAATTAAGATATGATAAGATTATCATTCTCACTGATGCTGACGTAGATGGAGCACACATCTCTACTTTGATTTTGGCTTTCTTCTACAGACTCATGCCTGAGCTCATTATGCAAGGACATGTCTATCTTGCTAAGCCCCCTTTATTTAGAATTAAGTCTGGTAGAGAAGTCACTTATGCATTCACACTCGAAGAAAGAGATGCAATTACAGCTAAGTGCAAAGGCAAGGCAGAAATCACCCGCTTCAAAGGTCTAGGAGAAATGAACTTTGACGAATTAAGGGACACCACTATGGATGTTTCTTCAAGAAGATTGGTCAGAGTTGAAGTACCAGACAAGTTTGAATCCGATAATATGTTGTCAATTCTCATGGGTAATAACATTGCTGCAAGAAAAGAACACATTATCAAAAAGTCTTTGACTAGATCAACTCAGATAGCTAACTAAGGAAATACAATGGCAAAAAATAAAAGCACAGCGCCTGAAGCGCAATCATTTGAAGAAGTAATTGAGAGCTTCCCGTTCTCAAGTCTTATTGATGAAAGATACATGAATTATACTTTTCATGTAATGGAAGACAGAGCTATCCCAGATGCCAGAGATGGAATGAAACCAGTTCAACGTCGCATTCTATTTGGAATGAAAGACCTTGGAAGCAAAGCAAGTGGATCAACAACTAAATCTGCAAAGATTGTTGGCCATGTAATGGGTAATTATCACCCACACGGTGACGCTGCTATTTATGATACCCTTGTAAACATGACCCAAGACTGGAAAGCAAGACACCCTCTTACAATTGGTCAGGGGAACTGGGGTTCAATCCACGGCCACTCTGCTGCAGCACAGCGCTACACTGAGTGTAAAATGTCAAGATTCGGAGAAGCATTACTTGATGATGTTAATCCAAAGGTAGTATCGTACGAACCAAATTACAATGATGAAATGCAGATGCCTACAGTTCTCCCTGCCAAGCTTCCAAATCTTCTTGTAAATGGCACTGCTGGAATTGCAGTGGGTGTTGCTACAAAGATTCCGCCTCACAACCTCAATGAAGTTTCAAATCTTATTTCTGCCTTTATTGAAAAGGAAGGCAATTTAACAATTGATGATGTTCTTGAAATTATGCCTGGCCCAGATTTTCCAACGGGTGGAATAATTAGGGGGCAAAAGGGCATTCGAGATTACTATGAAACTGGTAGAGGATCAGTAGTAGTCGATGGAATTTATGAAATAACTGTTGATGAAAAAGGTCGTCAGCAAATTGTAATCACAGGCTTGCCTTACAGCGCTAATCCTTCTGAACTTGCAGAAAAGATAGAAGAGCTTGTCAGAGACAAAAAGATTGACGGAATTGACGATCTTAAAGATTTATCGCACGGTAAGAACGGTAAGACCCACATCAAGATTGTTGTGTATGTATCAAAAAATGGCAATGCTAATCTGATTGTAAATCAATTACTTAAGTCTACTAACTTGCGACTTGCTTTCAACGTAAACAATACTGTGACTGTTGAAAAAAGAATCATTGAAAACGCCCCCATTCTAAAATTAGTTGAGATTTTTGTCAATCACAGAAAGCAAGTGCTGACAAATAGATACAATGCTGAACTTGAAGATAATGAATCGAGAATGCATATTCTTGAGGGACTTATTGCTGTAAGTTCTAGAATTGACGAAGCCATTGCATTAATTCGTGCATCTAATAATCCAGCTGAAGCATCTCAATCTCTTATTGATAATGGGCTTGTAACATCAGATGAACAAGCAAAAGCAGTGTTAGCAATCACTCTTTCTAGACTTACTAAGCTTGAAGCTGACAGACTTTTGCAAGAAAAGGATGAGCTTTCCAAGAGAAATGAATGGCTTAGGGGAGTATTGTCTTCAGATAAGAAGGTTTTGAAAATCATTGCAAAAGAAACAAGTGATCTTGCAAAATCTCTTGGCAATGAAAGAGTTACTAAATTAGGTACTTCGCCTGATGAAATCACTACTGAAGATCTCATTCCTGAAGAGCAGTGTGTTATTTCTATGACAAAGGATGGATACATCAAGAGAATTCCATTAAATGCTTATAGAGTACAGGCAAGAGGCGGGCGTGGTGTCACTAATATGTCAAAGTCCAATGAAGAAGCATCTGATCTCTTCATTGCATCGACACATGAACTTATTTTGTTCTTTACAAACACAGGCCTGATGTTCAAAAAGAAGGGTTACGAAATTCCAGAGTTCTCCAGAACTCATAAAGGAATTCACTTAGCTAATCTTCTGGACTTGAATCAAGAAGAAAGAATTACTGGTTTCATCAGATTAAAGTCTTTGGACACCGATGGATTTATCATTATGGTTACAAAAAAGGGCAAGATCAAAAGAAGTTTCATTAGAGACTATGATACCAATCTTAAAACCAAGGGACTTAAGGCTGTAGTTCTTAGCGAAAATGATGAAGTTGCTTATGTTGATCACACAGACGGCACTAAGGATGTTTTCCTTGTCACAACAATGGGTAAAGCAGTAAGATACTCCGAGGACAATGTAACAATCACTGGCAGAGCCACACAGGGCGTGAAGGCTATGAATTTATCTGATGAAGATAACATTGCTCAATTACTGGTGCTTTCTCCAGATGACAATCCTGACATTCTTGTTGCAACATCCCAAGGTTATGCCAAGAGAACAAATGCAAGTCAGTACAAGTCAACTTCAGGCAGAAACGTAAGAGGTGTAAATACAATTGATCAGGTTAAATTTGACAGAAATGGCATGATTGTATCAGCCTCAACAGTATCAGATGGAGATACACTTATTGTATTGACGAAGAAGGGTCAAATTATTCAAATTCCTATTGATGAAATTCGAGCTACAGGCAGAAACACAATGGGTGTGAGGATAGTAAAACTAGATGCTACAGACGCACTAACAGCGATAGCTAAGGTCACTAATGGAGTGGCACAAGCCGAAAGGGCAGCTGAAGAAATAGCATAAATCAAGGGGGCTTATAAAGCCCCCTTTTTATTTTATAGGTTTTATTTATTAATTTGATAAATACAAAACTATGGGAAGAAAAAAGAAATCATCAACAGTTTTTCAAGCAATGGCTGAACCAACAGTAAAAGCTCCTGGCATAAATTCAAGAATGGAGCCAGCTACAGGCTTACTTGTTAGATCTGTTAGAATCAACAGCAACTATCTTCTTGTAGAAAGCTGTGACATTTTCCAAAAACAAGACATTGATGTCAAGTTTTATATTCAAGGGGGGCCAAGATCTAGTGTTGCCGACATTGGCAAAAAATGGGTCGAAGGCCAGATTACATTTAAGCTAAGTGTCGATCGCAATGGTGATATTTTAACACCTATAAGAGACATTTTGGAAAATGCTGAAAAGCCAGTATCTGAATTAAGATTAGATACAAATCATTCTCTTTCTCATGTAAATTTAACTGCCGAAGATGGCGGTTTCAATAACAACTCACTTGTTTCATTAGATGGACTTGTAGTTAAAAGCATGACTATAAATGTAAGTCCAGATAAAGACGTTACAATAAACTGTTCTCTTTATGGAACAATTGACTTAAGAACACCTGGTGATTATGTATCTCCAGAAAACATTCCAATTTCCAGAGCTATTTCTTGGGCTGACTGTGATGCTTCTAGATTCAGCTCAGCAATGAGAACTATCTCAAGCATGGAATTTAAAATTGACAATTCTATACAAGACTTAATCTTTTTAACAAACTTTCACGAACAGAGAAATGATCAAATTTATGGATTTGGTGTTAAAGAAACTAGATGGCAAGGATCTTACGAAGAATTCTTGAGATTAGGCATGGAAGTTGACAATTACGCACATGCAGGATGGAAAGTTGGAGAAAATGTAATTTTTGATTTTAGTGCTGTAAGGTTTCTAGTCAGAGTGCCATTATTCTATAAAAGTGAGCAACCTATAAGTTCAAAACTCTTAGTAAGAAAGTCTAAATTTTTAAGCTTAACATCTCCTGATCAAAATAACTTACAAGGAAAATTGGTCTACTTTGCAGAAGATGTTATTTGAACCTTTGTTTGAATCTTAGTTTTTTTATTTTTCAGTTTATTAGAAAATAAAATTTCAAACTGAAATAAGTTTATAAGGAGAAATATCCAATGCCAATCAGAAATCAACTCTTTGGTGTGTACAAATTGCTAGAACTTAAAAGCCCAACAGGTGATACTTACAGACCTTATTTGGCAGAAACTGCATCTAGAAGACGCACCATGGAAGTACAAGCAAAGAACTTCATTCAAGGCACAGCTAAGAATAGAATTCTTGACATCGGAGCGATCAGTGAAACATTCAACTTTAAGTTGCCTATCCTTATTGGTGGCGCTTCTGTAATGGATGGTAGAACTTTGATCCTCGACTACTTAGCAGCAGCTTTGAACGAGTCTTCAACTAACTTACCTTTGATTACTAGTGCAAGTATTAGTGTTTCAAGTGAAGGTGGCGCAACAGTTGACGTTGAAATGTTGTCCGACGGTGCTCCTGCATCTATGCCTTTTAGAGTTACAAATAGACCAATCGACAGTATTGGAGTTGGTGGTGTAAGCTCACCATTAGACCCAATCAATGCTCCTAACCCAACAAGAGTTGCAAAATTCTATGACTTCAGAGCTAAGATCGGTAAGTTTGTTTACTACATTATGGAAGCAAAAGTAACTATTAAAGTCAACACTGAAAAGAAATACTTTATTGCTGGTAAGCAATCTGGCTGGGGTACAAGTTCACAGTTTGTAAGCGCTGCAATTACAAACCCACTCAAGTCCACATCTACTACTGATGCGCAGGGCAACCTTGGTGGAAACAACCCATACAACTTTGGTACTCAGTTCCCATTCATCGGTGTATCTGGTATTACCGTTGAAGGTAGTGGAAAAGCTGCTGTAGAACTTACAGATGCTTCTACTCCTGCTGACTACGACTTTGAAGACTACAACAACTCAGGTGCTAAGTTCGAAGGCGTTAACGTTGACCTTACCCCAGACGGTGGTGGCGACGGAAACAACTACGAATTGACATGGCAAACCCCTGGTGTTGTTAGAACTTCTGCGCTTCAAGCAGGTGATGCTGCTGAAGCTGGATTTGCACTTGAGATCTGGGATGCAACAAAGGCTACTCCACAATGGGTAAACTTGTTCCAGAATTCAGCTGGTACTGACGTTATCAACTTAAGCAAGTCTGTAGTTAAGTCATCTAACTTCCAGGTAAGTACTGGTGTTATGACTTCTGACTTTGAATTCCAGTGCTGGGTTAAGTAGTTTTATTTTAAAACTCATAAATCAAAAACCTCCCCAATTGGGGAGGTTTTTTTATTCTATTTCTTCTTGTAAATTTTGATCATAATCAGTAAAATCTTCCATCGAATCGTATACAGATTTAACAACAAAGATTTGGGCATCTGCCATAATTGCAAGAACAGTGGCATCACCAGCGCTACAAACTTTAAAAAGCTTTCTATTCTTATGATCTATCCAATGTAGTCTTGCATAAATCATGTCGCCTTTCACTGATTCAATAACTACTTTTTCTAATTCAAATTTAACCAAATCCATAGTATCAAAATAGAGTTGATAAATAGTCCTTAGATGAGAGTTTTCATAACAGCCCGACACAACAAATGTAAGCATTGTGCCCTCTATTGCATTGAAATCTACACCAACTATTTTATCAGGGCCTGTGTATAAACCAACAGCTTGCCCTTCTTGTTGATCAACTGTCACTTTATAGAATGACA
>JACCEA011454827.1_pt1 | contig 20045 bp, 26 predicted proteins | sample 7449851 | NCBI WGS metagenome assembly JACCEA01 (sample SAMN15323453, study PRJNA562643) | freshwater metagenome | isolation source: river surface water | place: USA:Blue River Watershed | collected 2017-08-18
CCGAACGATCCGCGGCCGAGTCGTCCCGGAGCGGACCCCCGGCGCGCATCCAACACGGAAGTCGCACTTCGCAACGTGCCCGAACGGGAACGCGCACCGCAAGCGGCCGCGTGTCCGACACGGTTGATCATGGATCCGACCCACCTGGTAGCGCTGTCTGGCCAGCGATCTCCATCGCCGATAGCTCGCGGCGAAAGTCGACGTCAATGTCGAGCAGATCGACGGTGTCGTCGTTGTCGCCGGCGTGCTCGCGAATGCCCATCATCGCCAGCTTCTCTCGGGTCGGCACGGTCGGCGATGGAGATCGCTGGCCAGATCCGTTTCAGCTGGTCGCGCTTCGGCACCCGGATCGAGGTCGTCCGATGAACGAGCGTTTCCGTTGCGTCCGCCCCACCGGGACCACACTTGTCGCCGAGTCGCTCGCCGAAGCGGCCGCGTTCGGCGGCGAGATCTGGCTCGATGGCGCCACCGCTCGCCACCCACGCCCGTGCTACGCGATCGGGTTCACCAGCGGCGAGTGGGCGGGCAGTCCGCTCGGAACGAAAACGACCAACCGCGCCATGTGCGGCACGATCGCGGACGCAGACGAGGCGCGGATCGTCGCCGCGGCGCTCGGCGGACACCCTGTCCGACTCTGGTGACACGATGCACGCACACGGACCCATCGCCGCCGCCCTGCTGCACTTCCGCCTCCGGCGCGGGGTGCTCGTCGATTGCTGGTGGCCGAGCCATAGCGCGGAACACGCACACGAGGTGCAATGCCTCGTGCTCGAGGGGCTCGCCGAGCGCAAGATCGACGGCGACGGCGAGCCCTTCGCCGCGCTGACCGCCAAGGGGCTCGATGCCCTGCGCACGGTCGACTTGCAGCTAGCCGAGGACGAGGCGAGCGACAAGCGGGGGCGGGCGTAGTGACGACCATCGGATCGCTGTTCTCGGGGGCGGTCGACGGCCTGGCGCTCGGACTGCAGTGGGCGGGCGCAGGCGAGCTGCTGTGGCACTGCGAGCTCGACCCATGGCGCCGCTCGTGCCTTGAGCGCAATTGGCCGCGTGCGACGAGCTACGTCGACGTCCGCGACCTCGCCGTGCACGAGATCACGTGCTGCCTCGACGGCGACTGCACGTGCGCCGTCGCCGAACAACACGCCGCGATCCTGTGCGGCGGCTTCCCATGCCAGGACACGTCGGACACCGGCCACAAGCGAGGGATCGAGCATGGCGAGAGATCGGGGCTTTGGCGCGAGTTCGCGCGAGTCATTCGCGAGCTACGACCCGGAGTCGTGTTCGTGGAGAACGTGCGCGGTGTTCCGACGCCTTCGCACTGCGCTGCTCGAGGAATGAATGAAACCGCGCAAGCTGCAGGTCGGCGACGTCGTTGCGCTTCGCACCCGTGAGGGCTGGCGGCTCGCGACGATCGACAGGCTGCACCCGATGACGGCGGTGACGACCGACGGCGCCGAGCTCAACCGATCGCGTCCATCCGTCGTCGCGCTACGCTCGCCGCTTCCGGAGCGAGATCGGTGACGCAAGACGACGCATGCCAGCATGGGACCGAGGGAGCGCAGCGCGACCCGCGGATCTGCAGCGCCTGTTCGGCGCCATACATCGCGCACGTCCGGCGCCGAGCGCAGCCAACCGCGATCGATCGCATCCGACGCGACCTCGCCGATCTTGGTGTTCAGGTCACGGGGGTATCCCTGCTGATCGCTGCCCCTGGCGGTGGGTGGGGAACGGTCCCTGTTCGCGCCGAGATCGAGGGCGGGGCATTCGACCCCGAGCTCGTCGAGGCACGACACCGCGCATGGCTGCGCGACACCCGAGTGCAGGCGGCGCTGCATGTCGCAGCGACTCGCAAGATGTTGCGCGAGCGTTGAGCTCGGTCATGATGGCCGCCATGCGAACCCACCTCGTGCTCGTTCTCATGCTCGCGGCTCTGGCCGCCTGCGATCTCCCACCACCGCCCGGATCCGAGGGTTCCGGCAGCTCGACCACCGCAGCGCCGGCGTCGACCGGCGACGCGACGTCGAGCTCGACCGGCACCCCCGTGCCCCCGTGCGAGCCGGTCACCTACCACCAGTTCGCGTGTCTCGGATGGGAGGCCGGGCTCTACCGCAACGGCGGAGTCGGCCCCTACCAGTTCATGAACCTGCCGGGCGCCTACAACGCGTTCGCTTGCTCGCCGCAGACCGTCGAACTTGACTCGCCCTACCTTCCGCAGGCCGACGTGCTCGCAGCTTGCCGCTCGACCTGCGAGGCGAGCCGGCACGGCGGGTGGCCCGAGACCGTCGGCACCTGGCAGCTCGGCGCCGAGGTCTGCGTGTATGCCAGCAACGGGAACAACGGCAGCGTGCCCGCGAGCTACGGATACGGCACCCCGGGCAACGTGCCGCGCACGACCGCGACGAACGGCTGTCCCGGCGTGTGGTCCGTCGGCGGCGGGTTCTTGGAGATTCCCCAGGTGGCCTACCTGGGCCCGGTCGAGCGCTGCGAGTAGAGCTGCGCGATCGACGGTCACCCGCGTCGGCGCTACCCTGCGCGGGTGACCACGATCCACCGCCGAACGCGGATCCGGCTCGATTTCGCCGCTGCGAGCGATCTGCCTCGTGCCGAGCCGCTGCCCAACGGGATGCTGCGCGCATGGGGGATCGCCAACACTCGCGGCGTCCTGCAGTACCCCGACGAGGGAACCGCCGAGCTCGTCGACGACGAGACGCTTGGCGACCCGGCCGCCCTCGCGACGCTGGCCGGCCTGACCCTGACGCTCGACCACCCGTCGATCGACTCGCCGGGCGGCGGGATGGTCGACGCCGAGAACTATCGCGACCTCGCGCACGGGTCGCTCGTCGGACATCGATGGGACGCTGCCGCCGGACAGCTGCTCGTGCAGGTGCAGCTGTCGAGTCGCGAGGTGTTGGACGCGGCGCGATCGGGCGTCGTCGAGCTGTCGTTCGGCTATGAAGCCGACTACGTCGCCGGCGAAGGCGTGACGCCCGAGGGTGTCCGCTACACCGGGACGCAGCGCAACCGTCGCTACAATCACCTGGCGGTCGTTGGCTTGGCACGCGCCGGCCGCACCGCTAGGCTGCGGTTGGACGGAGCACACATGCTGCACAAACTGAAGATCGGCACTCGCGAATTCCAGATCCCCGGCGTCGTGGCGCGTGGCCTCCGCGCCGATGCCCTCGACGACGCCGCGCGAACGCAGGCCAAGTCGGACGCGATCGAGGTTGGCTCGATCACGATCGACGGAACCGAGCTGATCGTCCCCAAGGCGACGATCGACGCGATCGTCGCGATGCTCGCCGGCCCCGCGCCCGCCGCTGCCGCGGCTCCACCGATGGACGGCATGACGCCGGCCGAGCAGCAGCAGCTGCCGCCGAAGCTCGACCGCGCGAGCATCGAGCGGATCGTCGACGAGCGCCTCGCCGCCCATCGCCGCGACTCCGAGACGCGCGACGTCGTCGTGCAGGCGGCGCGTGCGGTGCTAGGCAGCGACGCCGACCTCACCACGGACACCTGGACCCTCGCCGGGTCCGCGCTCAAGCGCTCCGGCCATGCCGACGCGCAGGTCGACAGCCTCGTCGCCGCCGCTCGTCGCGATGGCGCGAGTGTCGAGTCGATCGAGGCGCGCGGTGCCCTGCGCGCGCTCGTCACCACCGCGCGCCAGACCGAAGCTGCGACGAACGGCGGGGCCGCCCTCGTCGCGATCGTGCGCGAGCGGCAGGACGCCGCCGGCGAGCAGAATGAGGCCCGCACCCGCACGGACGGAGCGCCGCTCGACAGCGGCGAGGCGCGGGCACGCATGATCGAGCGTCAGCGCGGGATCAAGCCCGCACCCAAGGCCGCGGGCTGATCCCCGCAGAACGACGACGGAGAAACGCACATGTCCATCGCCAACGGAATCGGAATCACCAGCTATCGCGGCGACCAGCCCAAGGCCTTGGAGGGGTCGCCGGGCTCGTTCGAGCCGCCCCTCGTCGAGCCTGTCGCCGTCCCGCAGCTGCCGCAGCGCAGCCGCGTCGCGATCGGCGGCACGCCAGCCGACGGCAACTACAGCACCACGGTGCGCGGGCCCGACGGGATCGAACACACGGTCACCACCGTGCGCGCGACCACGCCGGCGACGAACGCCAACCTCGCGACGCAGCATCGCCTCGATCTGCTCGCTGCCGCGGCGCTGTCGAACATCGTCGACGACGTCGCGGTGACGAGCTCGACGAACGTCGATATCACGTTCAAGCACGCCGGGACGGCGTATGAAGTGACGACCTCGCCGCCGAGCGGAGCCACGATGGCGGTGTCGCAGCTGCAGGCGCCGGCCGGGACCGACATCCCGGTGGGGCGGTTCATGGTCTACGGAGCCGAGCTGTCCGACGCGCCGAGCTCGGCCTACTCGCCGGCGACCGTGCAGCTTCCGAGCGGCACCACCGATGAGGCCGACATCGTCGGGATCACGCTGCGCCCGCTCGGCGCGATCACCCGCACCGGGTCGACCGATCCGGACACCGCGGACATGTTCGAAGCGCCCGGCATGGCGGACCTCGCCTTCGACGGGTTCGTCAACATGCGCAACGTCGGCGCAGCCGCGCAGCGGCGCGGGCGGGTCTACTGCGTCGTGAGCACCGCCGGCGGCGACGAGCTCGGACAGGCCAGCGGGGGCAACCTCGGCGGCGATCAGGGTGTCGCGCAGGTCGCCACGCTGACCCCGGGCGCGGGGCAGAACAGCGTCGAGGTGAGCGTGCAGATCCGGATCCTGACCGGTGACCACGCCGGCGAGTCGATCGTGTTGTCGGCGCTCGCCGACGGCAGCATGACCGCGACCGAGGTCTGCGACGCCTGGCGCACGCAGCTCAACGCGGACGCGGTCATGTCCGCTCTGCTCGTCGACAGCGGCACCTCGACGTGCGTGCTGACGGCGGCCGACCCGTCGATCACGTTCGACGTCAACAACGTGCAGGGCACCGTCACCATCGACCTCGCCACCACCGCAGGGGCGACCTACGCCCTGCCGCTGTCCAAGTCGCGATGCTGGTGGGACGAACCCACGGCCCACGGCGAAATCGGACGGGTCTACTTCAAACGCTGATCCACGGGACCACGTCACCACCAGGCACCACAAGGAAAACGAACATGAACCTCCGCCGAGTGATTCAAGACGCCGAGTCCCGCCTGCGCGGCGAGCCCGGCACCATCCGGGCCCTGCACGAGCTCGTCGCCGCCAACGCCCACCTGTATCTGCTCGACTCGCACCGCGAGCGAGGGGAGACCGAAGAAAGCAAGGCGCGGCGCGACTCGGAGACCATGATCATCGCGGCACGCGCCCTCGAGCACGTGATCGCGACGGTCTACGAAGAACCGTTCCCCGAGCTGCGCGGCGACGGCGACCTGCTGCCCGACGAGCCCGGGATCCCCGAGGACGCCAAGACCTTCACCTACTACGTGTTCAGCCGCACCGGGATGGCGCGGTTCTCGTCGAGCTACAGCGCTCGCACGGCACCGCGTGCATCGCTGCAGGGCGCGCAGGTGACCGGGCGTGTCGAGGGGATCGAGAGCAGCTACGGGTGGGAGGCCCGTGACATGCGCTACGCGTCGCGTGCCGGCCTCGCCCTCGATGCCGAGCTCGCGATCGCAGATCGGCGCAGCCACGCCCGCCTCGTCAACGACGTCGTGCTGTGGGGCGTCGAGTCGCTCGGCCTGCCGGGGTTCCTGACCCACCCCAACATCAACGACAACGACGCGCCGAACGGCGATTGGTCGAGCGCGACCGTCGACGAGATCATCGCGGACTGCCGTTTCCTGATCAACACGGTGAACCGCGTGACGCTCGGGATGCGCAACGTGACCGACGTGGCGCTGCCGAACGACAAAATGACCCTGATCCGCACGATGCGGCTCGGCAACGGCGACGGGACGTTGACGGTCTACAACTTCCTGCAGGCGGCGTTCCCGGGCGTGACGTGGTCGGTGCTCAACGAGCTTGCCGCGGACATGTCGAGCGGGCACCTCGACGCCGACGCGGCGGTCGCCTACTGCCGCAATCCGGCCTACGTCTCGCGCGTGCGCCCGATGGCTTACCGCCAGTGGCCGGTGCAGCAGCAGGGACTGTCGTTCATGGTGCCGACCGAGTCGAGCATCGGCGGCGTCAAAATGGTCGAGCCGCTGACCGTGCACGTCATGCACGGGATCTGATCCCGCCTCGAGCATGACGCGGTCGACGCAAGGCCCGGCACCCCCGAACGCGGGTGGCCGGGCCTTGTCGTTTCGGGCACGCTGTCGGCATGGCACGCAAGCCCACCAACCTCGAGCACGACGCAGCCGACCAGCTCGCGCCGACCACCGAACCCGACGCCCCGCCCTCGCAGCCCCCGATGCCCGCGCCGGCCCCGGGCGCAGCGACGATCGTGGTCGGCAACATGCGAGGCGGCCCCTACACCGCCGTCCGAGCCAAGGGGCTCGCGACCTCGGAGGCGAGCGACTCGGTCCACGTCAACGACTCCGTGGTGTTGTGGCCGGGCCTGTCGATCGTCGACGCCGAGCTCTGGGGCCGCGTGTCGCAGCATCCGGGGTGCGCTGCACGGGTGGCGAGCGGCGACCTGATCCCGATCGAGGATTGGTCGCGCTGCCCCACCGCGAAGGCGATCGAGCTGATCGGCGAGACGGGCACGGTCAGCGTGCTCGAACAGCTGCAGCAGGTCCCATCGCATCCGCGGGTGCTCGCGGCGATCGAGCAGCAGCTCGCCAAGGCCCGCGACCCGAGCGGGACGGTGAAGGCCACCGCTCGTCGGCTCAACATGGCGCACCTGCAGCGGGGCTGACCGTGGCGCTCGTTGCAACGACCGACGACGTGGCGGCCCTGTCCGCCGAGCTGGCGGCGTTCGCCACCGCCAACCCGGCGATCATGACGACCGTGCTCGGGATCGCCGCGCGCGTCGTCGGGTCGGAGCGCTGGGGCGACGACGCGGCCACCGGGCAGGCGTTGTTCGCGGCTCATGTGCTCTACTCGACGCAGCCCGAACTTGCGGGCAGCTCGGCGGCCGGCGGCGGGCCGATCGCCTCCATGTCGCTCGGACCAGCGAGCGTCAGCTACGCCGCCGCTGCCGTCGCGTCGGACTCCGAGCTGTCGACGACCCGGTGGGGCCAGCTCTACGCGCTGCTGCGCAGCAAGATCCGCGGGCGCGGGGTCGCGATCCTCGCTCGCCGCCATCGCCGGCCCCGATGACGAGCTCGACGACCTACCGGCGCGGCAAGGGCCGCGCCCGTGTGGCCGATTCGCAGCCTCGCCTCGATGCGACCGACGAAGTGATCGAGATCCTCGAGCTACAGCGAGCCGGCCTCCGACTCGGGGTGATGGGCCCCGACGGAGGGCCGGCTCCGGACTACGTGCCTCGAGCGGGCGAGACCGATCCGGGCGTGTCGCTCGCCACGCTGGTCGGGTGGCACGAATACGGGCTCGTGCCCAACGCGCCCGCGCGCCCGATCCTGCGGCAGTGGACGTTCATGCACCGCCGAGAGATCGCGCAGGCGCTGACCGACATCGCTGGAGCCCGCTACGCGTCCGAGCGCGCCGGCATCGCGCGCGGGTGGGGGCGCCGGCTGCAGGCGAGTTTACGCGCGCATTTCCGCGACGGCCTGATCGGGATCCCGCTCGCGCCCTCGACGATCGAGCGCCTCGGTTACGACCGGGCCCCGCTGGCAAGCGACCAGATCCTCGCCGCGCTCCGATGGTCATGGGATCCGTCGGCGCGCTAGGCTGCACCGGTGCCGATCGCACCCAACCTCGCATTCGTCGTGCAGGCGTTCTCGTTCCCTGGGGCCGTGACTCGCCGCCGGGCCGCCGGCGACACGATCAACGCCGACGGCCTGCGCTCGCGCGGCGCCACCACGGACACGCCGATCCGTGCGTTCGTGCACGACGAGCCCGGTGACGTCGAGGCCAACGCCCCCGAGGGGCAGAACGACGGCCGGACGATCCGGGTCTACACGACCGACGACCTGCGCACGGTGGACGTGGACGGCGTGACGCCGGCGGACGTCGTGTTGTGGCAAGGCCAGGCGTTCGAAGTGGTCGAGCTGCGGGCGTGGGCATCGGGGCCGGGGACCGAGACATGGCGCGAGGCGCGATGCCGCGAGGTAGGGGGGCGATGACATGCTGAACGGCGAACAGCATCGGGTGTTTCGGACGTGGCTGATCGCGCTGCTCAACGCCGACCGCAGCGACGGCGGCATCGACGGCACCGATCCGGATGTGTTCACGCCGATTGAACCCGAGCGCGTGGCATGGGAACAGCAGGACCACCCGCGTCGCGGCGGGCTGTGGTGCACGATCGTCGAGCTCGCCTCCGTGCCGATGGGGGCCGCGCCTGAACGCTCGCTCGTGCCGGTCCCTGGCGCCCCGCCGCAGCAGGTGATCGAGCGCTCGCGCCGGCGGTACGAGACCACCCTGCGCGTGACGCTCCGTCAGCAGCGCTCGGACGCCGATCCGCGGTGGACCGACAGCGCCACGCTGCGGCTGTCGCGGGCGCTACTCGGGATCGGCGACGACGAGCTCGACGCGCTGCTCGGTCAGCAGCTGTCGATCGCGGCCACCGGACCGGTCGTCGACCTCGGGGCCCTGCTGTCGGGGCAGCAGTGGGAGACCGGCGCGACGGTCGAGATCGTCGTCCGCGGCTGGCTGCAACGCGAGCGCCCCATCGAATCGGCCGTCACGCTCCGCGGCGAGGTGCGGGCGACGCCTGACGGCGGCGCGACGACCGTGGTGTTACCCTTCGGCGAGGACTGACCGATGGCGCTCAACGACGTAATCCAGATCAACGCCCAGATCGGCAACCGTCCGATCGGCCTCGCGAACTTCGGCACGCCGTTCGTGGCGTCGGTGCTCACCTCGCCGCAGGGCGCGGCCTGGACCGCAGAGTACGGCAGCGACCGGGTGATCGAGCTGACCCCGTCGAACTGGCAGACGCAGATGGCCGCGCTGACCGTGGCCTCGAGCGACGACCTCTATCGCGCGCTGCAGCGACTGTTCGGCCAGACCCTGCAGCCGTCGAGCGTGCTGGTCGGACGCCGAGCGACCCGCGTCGCGCAGGTGTCGACGGTCACGGTCCCGGCGTCCCCGGGCTCGGGCAACTACACGATCACGGTCAACGGCAACGACTACACGGCGAGCGGAACCGGGCTGACGCAGACGCAGCTGCGCGACGCACTGATCGCTGCCGTCGATGGCGGGACCGACCCGGTCGAAGCGGCGATCGGCACCTCGAGCACGCTGACCGTCACCGCCGAAGATCCCGGACTGCCGTTCACGATCGCGGTGTCGAACGTCACCGGCGCTGCGCTGTCGGTCGCCACGGGCACGCCGGCCGTTGGACTCGCCGACGATCTGGTCGCGTTCCTCGCCGAACGCTCGGACTGGTGGGGCATGATGGACGTCTCGCACGTCGACGCCGACGCACTGGCGATCGCCGACCAGATCGCCACGGTGCGGAAGGCCTATCTCGGCCTGACCTCCGACAGCGATGCGCAGACATCGGCGACCACCGACGTCGGCAACGTGCTCCGCCTCGCAGGCCACCAGCGCGTCGCGATGCTCTATCACGACGACGCCGAGGCGTTCCCGGACGCAGCGCTGCTCGGCCTCATGTCGCCGCAGAACCCGGGCTTTGCCACGTGGTCTAACAAGGTCTTGCAGGGGATCACCGGGATCGAGCCGACGAGCGTGGCGCAGCTGGAAACGAAGAACTACGGATGGATCGAGCTCTACAGCGCCAAGGGCGTCAGCGCGACTCGCAACGTGCGGATGGCCAACGGCGACCCGCTCGATCTGCTGCTCGGCCTCGACTTCTGGGTCGATCTGCTGCAGTCGTACATGCTGACCCTCGAGCTGAACGCGCCCAAGGTCCCCTACACGGAGAAGGGCAGGCAGATGATCGAGTCGGCTCTGCGCGCCGGTTCGCTGATCGCAGCGAGCGACGACTACGCGATCATCGACGCATCGACGCTGGTCGTGTCGGTCCCGGCTGCGGCGAGCGTCGGCGACACCGACCGAGCGGATCGCGTGTGGCCCGGGATCGTGGTGGCCGCGAAGGCGCAGGGGTCCGCCGAAAAACTGCAGATCAACCTGACGCTATCGATCGCGTGATCGGGAGAACGGAGAACGAGCCATGTCGAGTGGAGCTGACGCGCAAGTCAATCGCCGCACCGTGATCGTGGGGACGCACGTCGTCGAGGGGTACGCCAAGGGCCCGGCCGTGCAGGTTGTGCAGCCCGAACGGGTGAGCCTGCAAGAGGGCACCGACGGGCACTCGATGTTCAAGACCAACGCCTATCGCAGCGCCGTCGTGACGCTGGTGATCCTGGCGTCGAGCGAGAGCAACGATGTTCTGTCTTCGATCATGATCGCCGGACTGCCCGTCCCGGTGCAGGTGAAGGATGGGAACGGCCGGACCCTGATCAGCTCGCCGCGGGGCAAGCTGACGAAGTTTTCCGATATCGCGTGGACCGACGGCGACGAGACGAACACGTGGGCGCTCGTCTGCTCGGACTGCACGACGTTCGTCGGCGGCATGCCGGGCGCTACGATCAACCCGGACGCCTGACGTGGCCCGGATGCTCGGATACGCCATCGTCGCGCTCGTGCTGCTCGCCGTGCTGGCTTGAGCGCGCGGGCCGGCGTAGGCTGCCGGCATGCCCCGCACAATCACCGGACGCGTCGGCCAGTGGCGCGTCGAGATCCGATGGCTCCAATCGCGCGCTTGGCTGCATGCCGGTTTCGCGTTTGCGCAGCTCGCCGGTCCAGTCCTCGCGCCGATGTTGACGGGTGGCGTCGACGTCGAGATCGACGGCAAACGCGGCAAGGTTCCGCTCATGTCGTTCATCGCGATGGTGCTCGCGCGCCAGGGCGGCGACCAGCTCAAGGGCGCCGGCATGATGGCGGGCGTGCTGACCGCGATCCTCGAGCGCCTGCCAGTGGTCACGCCCGATCAGGTCGTCGAGCTCGCTGTCGAGGTGCTCGCCGGGCAGTGCACGCTGCGCCCGATTGCCGGCGGGGACCCGGTCGAGCTTCGCACCGGAGACGACATCGATCGCGTGCTGACGCAGCCGTGGGACCTGTTCGGACTGTTCGGGATGGCTCTGCGACAGTTCGACCCTACGTCACCCGGCGGGCCTATCGGCCCAGGTTCGCCGGGCGAAGCAACGGCGGCGGCCGCCCCAGCGTCGTCGAGCCCGTCAGCGCCCACCTGATCGCGGAAGAACCGATCTGGCGCCTCGTCATGACGCGCCTGATCTCGCTCGCCGACGTCGACACCATCGACCCCGTGCTCGTGCTCGACGCGTGCGAAATGCAGCTCGTCGAGGCCGATCGCGAGGCCGAGGCGCGACAGCAGCAGCAGCAGCAGCAGCAGCCGAGCGGGCCGAACTCGAGCCGAGCGATGGACGCGCGGATGCGCGAGCTGCTCGGCGTCGGATCCGGCGTGCGGCTCGTCAGCTGGTAGGCTGCAGCCATGGCGTCGAGCCCGGACCGTCTGCGCGAGCTCACGATCTATCTCGGATGGGAGGTCGAGCCGCCGCGCGAGGCGCAGCAGGCGATCGATCGGTCAATCGCCGACACCGGATCCAAGGCGGTCGCGATCGGCAACCTCGTGTCGACCGCGATCACCCGCGCGGTCGACCTCGCCCTACGCGGCGTGCAGCAGCTCGTCGGCGGGCTCGCGCAATCGGTCACGAGGTTTGCCGAGGTCGGGTCCGAGCTGTCGCGCACGGCTGCCGGGGCCGGGGTCACGACGACCGAGCTGCAGCGCCTTGAGCAGTCGGCGCGACGGTTCGGGATCCAAGCGGACACCGTCAAAGAGGCGCTCAAGGTTCTGAACATCGGGTTGACCGAGGCCCGGACCAAGGGCACCGGTCCCTTCGCCGAAGGGCTTTCCCTCGTCGGGGTCAAGATCAAGGATCTGCAGGGGCTCACGCCCGAGCAGACGATCGGGTTGCTCGGCGAGGCGCTGCAAGAGGTGCAGGATCCGGCCGAGCGCGCGGCCGCGTCGGCCAAGCTGTTCGGCGAGACCGCGGGTCAGCAGCTCGCGCCGATGCTCAAGCTGTCGAGCGCCGAGCTTGCCGCCCTCGGCGACGAGGCGGAGCGATCGGGCCGCGTGCTCGACGACGAGGCGATCGCAGCGAGCCAGCGCCTCGCGGGCGCGATGCTCGACGTCGACGCTGCGGTCGGTGCTGCGAGCAACAAGATCGGCGAGTCGCTGGCGCCATATGCCACGGAGGTCGCCGCGCGGATCGGCGCATGGGTCGACTCCAACGACCAGCTGCTGCAGCAGGATCTGCCGGCGGCGATCATGGCGATCGTCGACGCGCTCGGGTCGCTCGTCGCCTGGGCCGGCGACACGATCTCCGAATTCCGACAGTTCGGCCGCCTGATCGGCGAGGTTGCCGGAGATGCGCGTTCGCTCGGGTCCGACCTGGCCGACCTCGCCTCGACGGTCGGCGATCGCGTCATGCCCGTCGTCGAGGCAGTGCATGCGCCGCTCGCCGCCGTCGCCGGTGCGATCGGGGAGATCACGGGCGCCGTCGTCGATGCGATCGCCAAGCTGCTCGACATGATCGGCGTGCTCGACTCCGTCCGCGAGGCGGTGAACGCCCTTCCAGGCATGGGCGAGTCGATCGACGAGCTCGACGCGCGCCTCGGCGGGACGACCACGACCCGTGGCGCGCCAGCCGTCGCCGGCGGGCCTTCACGCGCACGCGGGGCACTGCAGTCGTCGAGCTCGGACATCGCCAGCGCGCTCGCCAGCGGGCAGGGCACCCCGCAGCAGCGCTCGGCGCTGATCGCCGCGCTGCCGGTCGCCGTGGCCCGTGAGCAGGCCGCGATCCTGTCGGGGCAGGCGACGGCCGCGGCAGCCAGCGAAACGGCAGCCGAGGGGCGGCGGCGAGCTGCAGCGAGCCGTGGACGGGCGGCGGCCCGAGCCGCAGCCGCAGCGGCCGGAGCGAAGGGTGGCGGCAAGGGTGGCGGCGCCGGCGCAAAATCCTCGAGCGGCGGATCGTTACTCGATCGCCTGTTCCCCAACGGGTTCGGCGACTCGAGCGGGGGAGGTCTGCTCGACTCGCTCGGCGGCCTGCTCTCGGGCGGCGCCGGGGCGGCGCGATCCGCAGTGGCCGCGGCAGCCGGTCCGTCGGTCGGCCCGACGTTCGCGAGCAACACGTTTCACGTCACGATCGGACCGACGACCGTGCAGCTGGCCGCGCCGGCCGGCACGCCGACGCGCGAGCTCGCCGACATGATCGGGCGAGTGATCGACGATCGGAACCGCCGAGCGTTCGACGCCGTAGACTCGCAGGTGCGCCGACCGTAGGTGATCCCCAATGCCGATCAGCGACTACGTACAGCTGTTTTCGAGCCGACGCCCGCAGATCGGGCCGCTCGTGTTCGACGCGTCGATCGCCGAACAGCACGCGTTCGACGTCGATTACACCGATTCGCCGATCGAGGATGGTGGTCGCGTCGCCGATCACGCCGTGATCGTACCGCGCACGCTGGCGCTGACCGTGATCGCCGCGCCGGCGCCCGATTCGTTCCTGCCACCGGTCTCGTTCACGCGACCGCAACGGCTCTGGCAGACGCTGTGTCAGCTCGCCGCGCTGCCCGAGCTCGTCGACGTCGTGACGACCCTGGAGATCTACCCGCGCATGGCGATCGTCCGTGTTGGAACGTTGCGCAACGCCGAGAACACCAACGCGATGGAGTTCGACGTAGTCCTGCGCAGGATCGAGTTCGCGCGCGTCGATGCGGCGACGCAGGTCGCTCGCGAGGCGCAGGATCTGGCGCTCGCCGAACAGGATCTCGGGGCGCAGGCATCGTTCGCCAAGCTCGCGCCCGACCTGGCGCGGATCGGAGCGCTGTGATGGGCGACCAGATCCTCACCGCAGCGCAGCAGCTCACCCGCGGGGCCGGATCGTTCCGCGTTCTGCTCGACGGCACGTGGTACGGGTTGCGGCTGTGCTTCAACACCCGGATGCGTTCGTGGACGCTCGACGTGGCGGCCGCCGACGGCACCCCGCTCGTGCTCGGCCTGCGAGTCGTCGTCGGCGTGTCGCTGCTCGCACCGATCGGGGTGCAGGGACTGCCGCGCGGACAGCTGTTCGCCGTCGACGCGCTTGGCGAGGGTCGCGACCCCGGCCGCGACGACCTGCGCGAGCGCGTCGAGCTCGTCTATCGCCCGGCCGCCGACGTCGCGGCGTTGGCCGGCACCTCGAGCGAGGTGCTGTGATCGGCGCGCTGCAATTCGGGCGGCAGGCGTCGCTCGTGATCGTGCCGCGCGTCGGCCCGGCCCTGACGATCAACCCGCTTGCCCAGGTGCCGGGCACGTCGATCTCGACGCCGCAGCTGCAGGTCGGGTTCACCGTCGAGAAAACGCTGTCCCTCGAGCCGCAACGGGCGTCCGTCGAGATCACCAACCTCGGACAGGTGACGCGCGAGGCGATCGTGTCGATGGTCACGCGCCCCAGGGAAACCGGCACGCCCGGCGCGCTCGATGCCCGCGGCCTCGTCGGAACGACGGTCACGCTGCTCGTCGGCCATGGCACCATTGGTCCACCGGTCGCGGTGTTCAAGGGGTCGCTGTCGAGCGCGCGCAACGTGAGGGTCGGCAACACCTGGACCACGCAGCTCGACCTCGGCGACAGCGAGATCGGGATCACGCAGGGTGAATGCGATCGGGACTTCCCGCCGGGCACCACAGCGCTCGCTGTGTTGACCTACGCGCTGGGCTGCATGGGCGTCGCGCTCGGGCCGGCCCCGGTTCCGCCGGCGCTGGCGGCCTATCAGCTCACCTCGGGATGGTCGGCCACTGGCCGAGCCGCCGACGTAATCGAGGCGCTGCTCGCTGGCGTCGCCCCCGACCTGTCGCAGCTGCCCGTGCTGGCGCAGGCCGCGGTCGGGCTCTACCAGCTCGGGCAGTCGCTCGCCGGCCACCAGACGCTGACGCAGCCGGTCGAGATCTACGTCGACGACGGGCTCGCGTACATCGTACAGCGCTCGCGCGCGCTCGCCCTGCCACCGGTGCGGCTGTCGAGCCTGGCCGAGACCGGCGCGGTGCAGCTCGTCGAGCGGCCCGAGCGACTCGACGGCTCGGGCCTGCGCGTGCGCTCGCTGCTCGCCCCGGCGATCAGGCTCGGCCAGGCGATCGTGATCTCCAGCCGCGACGTGCTCGGCACCTATCGCGTCCAGGGGATCACCCACAGCGGCGACAACCGACGCGGCGCGTTTCTGACCGAGATCGACGCTCTGCCGCTCGGCGCGTAGGCTGTCCGGCATGGTCGCGACACCCATGCAGCTGCTCGCCATGCTGCTCGGCGCCATCGATGCGCCCGACGACACGCCCGACGACAACCCAGCGCCAGCGTGCGAGCCCGGCGAAGCGGAGGCATGCGAAGCGGAGCGCTCGGGCGCGCTGCATGCCGTGTTCGCCGACCTCGAGCAGCGGGCAGCAACCGCGCGCTACGACAACGGCGCGATCAAGCGAACGCGCTACCCGCGGGTCGATCTGCGCCGCCGGCGAGTCGTGATCGTGTGCCACCAGACCGGCGTCGAGCGCTCGTCGGCGTCGGATCGGTGGCACCTGGTGACCGCGCACCGGGTGGTGAAGCCCGATGGTACCGTGTGCAGATTGCACCCGCTCGACGTCCGCCTCGTCGCCGCGAACCGACTCGATCGCGCGCCGTGGCACGCGATCAGCATCGAAGTGGGCGGAAACTTCGAAGGCATCGACGGTTCGGGCCGCTGGGCATCGCCGCAGACCATGGGCCGCGGGCGCGCAAGCGACCTGCAGATCGTTGCCGCACGCGCCGCAGTGGTCGAGATCGTCAAGTCGGTTGCCAGCATGGGCGCCAGCGTCGAGGCAGTGCTCGCGCACCGCGTCTCGGGCCGCAACCGGAACGGCGTGCCCAACCGGCAGATCTGCTGCGGGTCGCGGATCTACTCCGAGGTCGTCGAATGGTCGGGTGCCGAGCTCGGCCTGGCGGTCGCGGGGCCGACGTTCAAGGCCGGCGGCCTGACGATCCCGGAGCAATGGCACGGTCGTTTCTGGCCCCGTTGCGGACGGAGGATCGCGGCGTGAAGGCGCCGAGCGACGTCGACGTTCTCGCTCGCTGGCAGCGCAAGACGCTGGAGCGCACGAACGTGTGCAAGCTGGCGACCATCGTCGCCTACAACGACGCGACCAACCGCGCCGTAGTCGCTCTGCAGCAGGTCGCGCAGCATGCCGACGGTTCGATCGGCACGCCGCGCCAGATCCCGGGCGTCCCTGTCGCATTCTGGCGCGTCGGCGGGTTCCTCCAAAAAGCGAGCCCGCTGCCCGGCGACGAGGTGCTGCTCGTGATCCACGATCGCGCGCTCAACAAGCTGTTAGCCGCCGGCGAACCGCGGATCCCCTCGGACCGAATGCACGACGTGAACGACGCGATCGCGATCACGTTCTCGGTCGGGCGAGCGACCGACCCGATGCCGCCGACCGCCGCAGGGCTGCAGCTCGGGCGCGAGGACGGCACCGCCGGCCTGGCGATCGACCCCGCCGGCGCGACCGCGTCACTGAACGCGACCACGACCGTGCGACTCGGGTCCGCACCGGTGCAGCCCGCGGTGCTAGGAGTCGCGCTGCAATCCGCCCTCACGGCGTTCGCAGCGACCGTCGGCAGCGCCGCGGGCACCTGGGGCCTCGCCACGGCCGACCCGGCATCCGCCACCTTCGCCACCACGCTCGCGACCGCTCTGACCGACCTCGCGACGGATCTTGCTACGATCCTGTCCGCGAAGGTCGTGATCGAATGAGCGTGTTTGCCATCGACGCCGCAACCGGCGAGCTGATCCGAGAAAACGGCGCGTTCGTCCGGCTCAACGGCGGCGAGGCCGAGATCCTGCAGGGGTGCGTCGTCGCGGCGCGACAGCTGCGCGGCGAAGTGCTGCTCGATCAGGATCGCGGGATCCGCTACCTCGAGCTGGTGTTCGAGCGCGGCGTGCCGATCAACCTGATCGAGGCGGAGTTCGCCGATCAGCTGTCCCGCGTGCCAGGGGTCCTGCGCGTCTCCGAGGTCACATACACGCCAGGCAACGCCCGCGACCGCGCCGGTCTGCTCAAGATCGAGGTGATCGGCAGCGTGTCCGGGCTTGCCGCCGCGATCAAGCTCGCGGACACCTTCACCGTGCGTCCCGCGGAGATCTGACCATGCCCGCATTCGAAGTGACCGCCGCTGGCCTGTCGACGCCGCGCCTGCCCGATGCCCGCTCGAGGATCGTCGAGCTCTGGAAAGCCGCGTTCGGCGCAAGCGCGCAGACCGATTCCGGCGCGAGCGATGGGCAGCTGATCGATCTGCTCGCGTTGCTGGTCGTGCTTGAGTGGGAGGGGCTCGGCGCGGTGTGGCAACGGTCGTTCTTCCGCACGGCCGACGGAGTGGCGCTCGACCTGCTGCTCGACCTGTTCGGGCGGGTGCGCAAGCTCGACGCGGCCACGACCTCGGTTGTGCTGTTCTACGGCACCGCCGGAACCGGCGTGCCGGCCGGAACCGTCGTGCGATCCGTCGACGGCGTGCGGTTCGCGACGGCCGCGGCTGTCGAGATCGGCGACAGCGATGTGCTGGTCGTGCGCATCGTCGCGATCGCGAACTCTTCGCTCTACCGCGTCACGATCAACGGCTCCAACTACGACTACACCTCCGATGGATCGGCGACGATCGCAGAGATCCGCGAGGGCGTCGCAGCTGCCATCGACGGGCTCGACGACCTGACCGCCTCCGTGCTCGTCGACGGCACGACGGCGAGCCTGGTGATCGTTCGAAGTGCGAATCCGATCGTGTCGTTCTCCACGAACACGATCGCGCGCCTGACCGCGCAGGCATCCGTCGAGGCGGCCGTCGAGGCCGAGGTGGTCGGTCCGTTCGCGGCGATCGCTGGCGAGATCGACGAGCTGGTATCGACGGTGCTCGGCGTTGCAGGCGTGGTGAACCCCGCGGACGCGATCCTCGGTCGCTATCGTGAGACCGACGAGCAGCTGCGACAGCGGCACCTCGCGACGCTGTCCAGCCGCGGCCGCTCGACCGCGCCATCGCTGCGCGGGCGGCTGCTCGACCTGCCTGGCGTGACGTTCGCGACGGTCGTCGAGGATCTGATCGCGCACACGTTCACGGCGTGGGTGATCGGCGGCGACGACGACGCGATCCTGCAAGAGGTGTGGGAATCGAAGCCCCTCGGGATCGAGGCGCTCGGCAACGTCGAGGGGTTCGCGACCGACGAGATCGGCGGCTCGCATCCGAGCGCGTTCTCGCGACCGACGACGCGCTACCTATGGCTGCGCGCCACGATCACCCCGGGCGAAGGATACCCATCGGTGGGCACTCCGACGGACACCGCCGCCGCCGCGATCGTGGCGTACCTGCAGGGCACCGGTGCACCGCGCATGGGCGCCGACCTGTACCGCTTCGCCGTGGGCGGCCCGGTGTCGATCGCCGTCCCCGGGATCGCGAGCTTGCTCGTCGAGCTCGACGCGACGGCCGGGCCCAGCGACGTCCCCGCCTACGCCAATGCCGACCTGATCGTCGGACCGACCGAGATCCTCGACGTGTCCGCCGATCGGATCTCCGTGCTCGAGGTGTAACGACATGGCCACGCCTGACGGAATCGATCTCAACGAGGACGACGAGGCTTTTCTCGCGCGCTGGTCGGACGTGTTCGCTCGTCTCGTCGTCGACGGCGGGTCGATCCCACGTTCGATCCGAGACGCGAACCGGCGATCGGTCGCGGCATGGTCGAACCTGATCGGCGACATGCTCGCCGCGCTCAAGCGAGCAGCGCGGCACTGGTATCGCGGCGTCGCAGATCCCGAGGGGCAGGTCGCCGCACCGCCGGCATCGATCTACCTGCAGCTGACCACCGGCGCGGTGTGGCGGAAGGCCGCCGGCACCGGTCCCACCGGATGGATCGAGCTCGGCGCTGGTGGCGGAACGGTCGATCCTGGCGACTTCCCCACCGCGCCCGGCGTGCTGACCCTCGCGATGCTCGAGAATCTCAGCGGTCCATCGGTGATCGGTGTCGTGACGGACGACACGCCGCCCGGGGTCGTCGAGCTCGGCACCAATGGGCAGCTGATCATGCGCCTTGGCGGTGCGCTCGTCGCCTCGCTGCTGCAGGCCGCCAACTTCCCCACGACCCCGGGGATCGTGACGCCGGCGATGATGAACAACGGCGCCGCACGATCGCTGCTCGGCGTCGCTGGTACAGCGGGCGAGGCGCGGGCCGACATCGCGACGAGCACGGCGGATCGGTTCATGGTGAACCGCACCGGTGGTCTGGTGTGGGATCCGATTCTCTACACCGACGTGCCAGCTCGGCCGAGCGTCACGCTGTACACCGCCGACGCCACCTTCGACACCGCCGCAGCGATCGCGGCGGGCTACACGATGGCGCTGGTGACGTGCCGTGGTGGTGGTGGTGGTGGTGGTGGTGGTGGTGCCGCGAACACGACGCAGATCCACGGCGGATCTGGTGGTGGTGGTGGTGCAACGTCGCAGCGGTGGCTGCGGTTGGCCGATCTGACCTCGACGGTCGCGATCACTCGCGGTGCGGGCGGCGCGGGCGGTGCGGGCGGGCAGGTCGGCACGAACAGCGGCGCGGGATCCAACGGCAGCCCCGGCGGAGCGTCGTCATTCGGCGCGTACCTCGTCGGATACGGCGGCGGCGGTGGATGGGGCGGCGACGGTTCGTCGCGCGCCGGCGGCGGGGGAGGGGGGACCGGCAGCGTTGGCACGACCGCGCCGGCGTCGAGCAATAGCGGCGGCGGTCTACCCGGCAACGGCGACGCGACCAGCAAAACCGGCGGCGGCGGCGTTGGCGGACTCGCGTCTGCAACCGCGCCGAGCGGGGCCGAATGGGGCGGCTCTGGTGGCGGCGGGCATGCCGCGGGCGCGGGCGGCAGCGCGGGCGGCGGATCGTCGTTGTTTGGTGGAGCGGGCGGTGGGCAAGGCGGTGGGCACTCGGCAGTGCCGACCGCGTTCGCCGGCTCGGC